>Ga0163109_10001114_pt1 | contig 21303 bp, 34 predicted proteins | sample CRUFie1St13metaG_FD_108704 | JGI IMG/M metagenome (GOLD analysis project Ga0163109, IMG submission 108704) | Marine microbial communities from the Costa Rica Dome - CRUD Field 142mm St13 metaG | ecosystem: Environmental > Aquatic > Marine > Oceanic > Photic zone | place: Costa Rica: the Eastern... | reverse complement strand
GCATATACAGAGGCATCATCTGGTCAGGTATTAAGAAAGACTATTGCACCTAATGCATTAAACCTTGGTGCTGGTGAGGAGAACCTAGGTTCCCGTGGAAGTACTTTCTATGATGGATTAACCTTAACAACAGACCAGGCATTCGATAACTTAAGTGCTACAATTAGTTTTAGTGATCCAACTGCTGTAGTTAGAGGTGATTACTTTACTATTGGTTCTGAGATTATCAGAATTGCAAGTGCATCCAATCCTTTTGATGTGCTTCGTGGTCAGTTTGGCACTGTTAAAACCAATGCCAAGATTGGTTCAAGAGTAAGAAGAATTAAGGTTCTTCCATCTGAAGTTAGAAGACCTTCATTCATGAGGGCATCTGGTCACACGTTTGAATATCTTGGATTCGGTCCTGGTAACTATTCAACTGGTATGCCACAGAAGCAGGATAGAATCCTGTCTAGTGAAGAGATTATTGTCTCCCAGTCTAAGGAGCAACGAGGTGGTCAGGTTGTTTACACAGGTATGAATGACCTGGGTGAATTCTTCTCTGGTAGTAAGAAATTAAGTTCTGCGACTGGTGAAGAAACTGTTATTGACGCACCAATCCTTACATATACTGGTGACGACTCTCAGGGAGAATCTAGTGCAGTTTCTAGTGGAATTTTTGATGAACTTCTGGTCAGACAAAGACTAACAGTTGAGGGTGGTGAAAATAATAACCAATCTTCACAATTCTATGGTCCTGTCAACTTTACCCAAAAAGTTACTAACCTTTCTGACTTTGGTATTGAAACCAAAGACCTATTCATTAAAGGTACTGCACCACAATCTAAACTAATCACAGTTGGAATTTCAACTCCAACATCATCTTCAATTAAGACACCAAGAGTTGGTGATATTCAATTCCTCTCAAACCCATCTGAAAATTACATTGGTCATGTAAGAGTAGGAAATGAGTGGAGAAAGTGGGGTCTAGTAAGTAGAGAAGATGATGAACTAGACATTAGAGTAGATAAACTACATGTTAATACAACTGGTACTCCAAGTCAGTTTAAGTTTGATGTTGATGGTAACTCAAGAGTTGAGAATTTAGTTGTTGGTGGTTCTATCGTATTCCAACAACCACAGAGTCTTGGTAACGTAACTTTCCAAGATATTGTTGTTCAAAGAACTGCAAGGTTTACTGCAACTGGTGTTGACCCTGTAACGGGATTAAGTTCTAATTACACCCAGATTCATTCTTCTGGTATTTCTGAACTTGCAGACTTAGATGTAACTGGAATCTCCACATTTGCTGGTCAGGTAGACTTTAACTCCAATATTTTCGGTGTTGGTGCTAAGTTTGGAAACATTAGAATTGCAATTACTGATGATAACACCATTGATACATCTTCTGGTGATATCATTCTCAATGCAGACTCTGGTTTAACTAGAATTATTGACAATCTAATTGTTGATGGTGACAAGATTGAACTGAATAAAGGTGATGCTACTTCTATTGGTGGAACAATAACCTCCAGAAATGATGGAAGAGAGTTCCAGTTAGGTATGGGCAGCACCGATGGTGCTTCTAAGATGGTTCTACATGCAAACGATAGAACCAGTGGACTTAGTAAGGTAGGAAATACTGATGCAGAAGGTTCACTAACAATCGAAAGACTTGCAGATGACAAGTTCACTAATACCGTTGGTGATTCTGTAATTAGTCACAAGGGTAAATCTGATATTATCATCAATGCTATTGATGCTGAAAGTAACATTAGTGTTAGAACAAACAACACTCAACGTGTTCATGTTGGTTACTCTGGAACAGTAAGGATTGAAAATAGCAATGATTTAGATACCTTAAAGGGAACTCACCTAAGTCTTGTTCAATCAGGTGATGGTGACTCTGTAATTTCATTCGTACACAATAAGAATAACATCAACCAAAGATGGTATGCTGGTGTTGATGCTAATGATGGTTATACTTGGAAACTTGCACGTCCAGAACCACAACTACAATTTAACTCTGAAGATTGGAATAACTCTGGAGAGACAAAACTTTCCGTTACATCAAATGGTAATACTGTCATTGCTGGTGAACTAAGAATTGGTGGGTCAGTCATAGATTCATCCACTTCTGGTATATTATCACTATTTGGAACTCCTGTTCAGGCACACGTTCTTCATTCAGCACATACAATTTCACTTGGTAGTGATTCCAATACTTCATTCTTAAGTCTGAGAGGAACTAAAGAAGCAGTTTCTACTAATACTGGTGCATTAACTGTTGCTGGTGGTGTTGGTATTGCTGGAAATCTTTATGTCGGTGGTCATATGAATGACACTGAGATAATTGGAACACTTTCTGCAACTGGAAATGTTGATTTTGGTAGTGGTAAGTTTACTCTCAATACTAGCACTGGTGATGGTGTATTTGGTGGAAAGGTAACTGCTGGTGGTGATCTAAGTGTTACTGGTAATATTTCTGCTACTGGTGGTCTTGATATTGAGTCAAATAGTGATATTAATGGTGACCTCAATGCAATCAAGTTTATTAAGAAGTTCCCAACAAATAATGACGGTACTAACTTCTTAAGGGCAGATGGTAGTGATACTAATCTAACAGAGCAAGATTATATCGATTCTCTTGGATTTGTTCCTGGTCCACCAATCACCATTAGCTCTTATCCTATTGGTAATTCAATCATTCTTGATTCTATTGACCAACAGTTTGATGACCAAAAAGTAGAATTCATACTAACAAGAAATGGTGGAACTGCTTTTATTCCAGTTGGTCCTGTAAACCTCCTTGTTTCACTTGGTGGTGTTATCCAGGAAGCAAATAAAGATTATTTTGTAAGCACTGACCCATCAACTGGAGACTTCACTAACAAGATTAGATTTATTTCAGCTCCACCAGCAGGTATGAACTGCTACATCATTGCACTTGGGGGACAGGGTGCTCTACTTTCTGACCCCGCATGGGAGAACAAGGGAGAAATTCCTGTTGGTTTGAAAGATAATCAAGCACAAATGCTTCAAGTTGGAAGTGATGACCAAGTTCTAACTGCAGATAGTAGTGTTTCACTTGGAATGAGATTTAAGGATCTCCCACCTGGTGTTCTTACTGGTTCTATTTTCTACTTCCCATCATCATCTATTCCTGCTGGTTATCAGATATGCAATGGTGGTGCTGCACAGACACAAGCATTGAGAAACATTGTTGGAAACAATGTTCCAAATATGATGAATAGATTTGTTCTCAGTGGTAGCAGTATAAGTACTGGTGGACGAGATTCAGTATCACTCACCACTACACAACTTCCCTCACACACTCATAGTCTTGGTGCCAATGGAAATCATGGTCATGGTGGACAAACTGGTGCCCAAGGAAGTCATGGTCATGGTGGTAGTGTTCCACATTCTTCTGGACACGTTCATAGTGTTGGTCATGGTGGACATCATAACCACAGGGTTGGTGATAATGGACACCAACATAGTTTCGTGGAAGAAGGTGTCCAGGATGGTGCTAAATATTCTGGACAGGGTGAAAGAGGTTACAAAGGTGGAGACCAAGGTAGAAATACCAGAACTGGTCATGCTTCTATCTACTGCGATGGTGCAGGAAACCACAACCACAATATTGGACACGGTGAGCATAGTCACCCACTAAGTATTAGAAGTGGTGGTAACCATGCCCATAATATTAGCATAAGCAATGCTGGTAGTCACAGTCATAGCATTAGTTCTGCTGGTAGTGGTAGTGCTTTCGACATCAGACCTTCATATATAACTCTCATTCCAATTATTAAAACTTGATACTTCATGGAAAATATTCGTAATGATTTATATCTCCCGACTCAAATTGTTTCGGGGGATATTGAAAATTTTTCTGCACAATCTTATAAACTTGTAAATTTTATTAGTAACTATAGAGAAACTTTTCCAGAAAGTGACAATAGGAGTAATGAGGGTGGATGGCAAAGTAAGGATAAGTATATACATGAAAATTCAGACTTTAGTCCTTGGGTAGATTTAATCAAGCAAGAACTTCGTGATTTAATTCCGTATTATCACATTTTTAATGATATTTACATCAAAGAAATGTGGATTAATATTAATCCGAAAAATACTTACAATCAAACTCACATACATCCATACGCAGATTTATCTGGTGTTCTTTGGATAAAAATTCCACCAAAATCTGGTGATTTTTATTTTGTTCTTCCTGACCATTATTTTAACCCAAATTTAATTAAGTCCACTGAATTATCATATCGTAAAGAAATAGGATTACATCCTGGAATGGTTGAGCATCCAGCAGAAGGAAGGATGATGATATTTCCAGCAAATCTCCCACATAGAGTTGCATTAAATGAATCTGATGAAGAAAGAATATCAATTTCATTTAATTTAAGTATTCAACCTTGGGAGTGATAAATACTTAAAAATATCACCAGTCATGTCAAGAACAGAGATTGAACTTATCAGAGACGGGAAAGTCGTTAGGACTGACTTGGAAGATAGCATTATTGATACTTCTAAGTTAGATACTGATGCGATCACTACTGTAAAGATTGCTGATGGGCAAGTAACCCCAGCTAAACTATCTGCATCTGTTAGTAATACGTTTTTTCCTATCGGTGGAATTATTTTATGGTCTGGTGCCACATCAAATATTCCTGCTGATTTTAGATTATGCGATGGAAACAACGGAACTCCAGACTTAAGAGGTAGGTTCATCGTTGGTGCATCTGCTGGTGGTGGATATAATGTTAATGAAACAGGTGGTTCTAACACAGTAACTCTAACTGAAGCACAACTTCCTACTCATACACACAGTGATGGTACTTATGGTACTAATTCAGACAGTCACGAACATAGTGATGGTAGTCTAGCAATATCGCAAGATAATCATCAACACAGTGCTGGTACATACGAAAGTTCGGATAATACTCACGCTCATAGTATTAATGACCCTGGTCACCATCACGAAATTGAATTTTCAAATAGTGACAGTGGTGATGAATTTATTGAAGAATCTGGTCGAGGAAAGAGTGGACAAGAACCAACACTAGGAAATCAAACTGGTATCAGTATTAACAATAACACTCACAGTCATGACGTTGCGGGTGTTTCGGGTTTTTATGCACATACACACCAAGTAACTGGAAGTACGGCAGCAGACGTACACTCTCATGATGTTACTGGTCAAAGTGGTTCAACAGGAAGTAGTCAGGCACATGAAAACAGACCACCATATTATGCTCTAGCATACATCATGAAAGTGTCATAAATACACACGTAATCATTCAATACTATTGAAAACTATGGAAGCGACTAAAATGAAAGAAACTCTCACTCAGAGAGCAACGGAACTTCGTGACGAACTCCTTAATCTAGAAAAATCTTTCAACGAAAAGAAAGAGCAGTATCTAAAAATCAGTGGTGCTCTAGAAGCTCTCAATGAACTAGACGCAGATGTCCCATCAACGGCAACAGAGTGATTGTAAAGCAATTCTCCTATTCATGTCAATGTTGACAGATAAATGAATGGGTGCTATCTTTATTAAGTCTTGAGATGTTCTTTGTATCTTTGAGAACCCGAGACCCGTCTTTGGTGATGGACGGTTTTTATAGAAACTGAGGAGGGGTTGGTGTCCCTCCTCTTTTTTTATGCCAGTTTTTGAAGTGTCCACTAGCACCCCCATTCACCCCCCTGATGCCCTATACTACTAAAGTATTCAAAGGACAGACCCCATGCCCGTTAATCTTGAAGTTAAAGGTTCCTTGGCAAAGTGCCTGGCAACTGAAAACCTCATTATTGAACACAAAAAAGTCCCGACTGCATCTTTTGATGTCGAACGTCGTGTCCTTGTTCTCCCTAATTGGGATCGTGCATCTGCAACTGTTTATGACCTGCTAGTTGGTCATGAAGTCGGTCACGCATTGTTTACTGACAATATTGACTGGACTATTGAATACCCTGATGTTCCTAAAGATTTTGTGAATGTCTTGGAAGATGTTCGTGTAGAACGTCTAATGAAGAAAAAGTTTGCTGGACTAGCCAAAACTTTTTACAATGGATACAATGAATTGAATGAAGAGGACTTTTTCTCTACTCGGGATGAAGACCTTGATAAATGCACATTCATTGACCGCATCAATCTCTATTACAAGATTGGTGCATTCCACAATATTGCTTTCTCTGATGAAGAGAACGAGTTTCTTACCCGTGCTTCTCAGACAGAAACCTTTGCAGAAGTTCTGGCATTGTCTAAAGAAATCACTGACTATGTGAAAGCAAATCAAAACAAACAGCAGATGGAATCCCTCTCCTCACAAAATGGAGAGCAAGATGAGGAGGAAGACCAGCAACAGTCTGACCAGACCTCTTCTGATGTCTCACAGACACCTCAGGACCAATCTGAAGAGAAACCTTCCAATGCCGATACTACTGGCACCGAGAAGGAATCTTCACCTGGGGGTGGTGGTAGTCAAACACCTGCTAATGATGAACTTGAGTCTAAGACTCAGGATGCCTTTGATGAGCAACTTGAGAATCTTACTAACAATAATAGACTTGAGGATACAACTTATGTTGAACTTCCTACCTTCGACTTGGATAAACTGATTATTTCTAATAAGTATATCCATGAGTATTGTGATAAGTGGTATGCTGATGAAGAAGAAAGACGTTCTTGGATAAAGGAAGGTGCTTCTATTGCCATGCGTCAGTTCAATACTTTCAAAGCATCTGCTCAGAAAGAAGTAAACTACATGGTGAAAGAGTTTGAGTGCCGTAAGTCTGCGGACCAGTATGCTCGTTCATCTACTGCTCGCACTGGTATTCTTGATACTGCAAAACTTCACACCTACAAGTACAATGAAGACCTCTTCAGGAAAGTCTCTGTTGTTCCTGATGGTAAGAATCATGGACTAATCTTTATTCTTGATTGGTCTGGTTCTATGTGTAACTTTATCTTGGATGCATATAAGCAACTGTGCAGTCTGATGTGGTTCTGTAAGAAAGTAGGTATTCCTTTTGAAGTATATTCTTTCACTCTGGAACCTGCTGCTTACATTGAGACTCAACCAGACCATCCGAAAACCTATGATAACAAGGAAGGATTGTTGGTTCCTGAACCTTCTTTCCGTCTCCTCAATCTGTTCACCAGCAAGGTAAACAACCCTACTCTGGAAAAGCAGATGAAGAGTGTCTGGAAGACTGTTTACAGTCATCAGTATCGTCAATATGGTGCTCCTAACATTCTGGACCTTTCTGGAACTCCTCTTGGTGAAAGTATTATGGCTCTTCATCAACTTATTCCTGCATTCCAGTCTGCTAATAAGGTTCAAAAGGTGAATTGTGTCTTCCTTACTGATGGTGAAGGTTATCAAAATGCCATCACTGTCAAGAAGAAAAGGTTCAATGACCAGGAAGAAATCATTGGAACTACTCGTCGTTATCACACTGCTATTCGCAATCGTAAGACTGGACGTGTTTATCCTGAAATTGAGTATAATAACTTCCCTCTTTATTCCAAGATTCTTCTGAACACAGTTCGTGATTCTTTCCCTTCAGTAAATCTCATCAATTTCCGTATCACCCCTTCCCGTGAGTTTTCCAACTGCTGGAGTTGGTACGGTAACGGTTCTCACAACCTCTATGAAAAACTGAAGGTGATGTATCGTAAGCATCATTGCGTGCAGTTTGATGACACTGGTTATGACCAGTTCAATGTTATCTCTGCATCTGCACTTAGTCAGGATGATGAATTCATTGTTAAGGAGGATGCAACTAAGGCAGAAATCAAAAAGAGTTTCACTAAAATGCTGGGAAGCAAGAGAACCAATAAAAAGATTCTCGGTTCATTCATTGAACTCATTGCCTGACCAGTTCAGAGGGTGTCCACTCGGACCCCCTCTCCCCCCTCAGACCTGCTACAATTACTAGGTAATCAACAGAGACCACATGACTGACCAAGCACTTGCTATTCTTAAGGAACAGTATGGAACCGAGTTCGGTTCTGATGCTGTCAGAGCAGTTGCAACTGAGTTGAATACTTCTTATGCTACTCTTTCTAAGTACCTTCAGCAGTACAAAGTTGGTCGTGGTAAGTGGTCTCTTGAGCAAACTGTGCAGGAATTGGAAGACACTCTTGCTGCCTCTGTTCCTACAATGACTTCTGTCGAACAAAATCTTATTCCTTCAAAAGATGATACCTTCATCAACTTTGGTAACTTCAGTGATATTAAAAAGGTTATTTCATCCCGTATGTTCTATCCTACGTTCATCACTGGACTTTCTGGAAACGGTAAAACGTTCTGTGTGGAGCAAGCATGTGCCCAACTCGGACGGGAATTGATTCGTGTCAACATTACTATCGAAACAGATGAAGATGACCTTATTGGTGGTTTCCGTCTTGTTGATGGTGAAACCGTCTGGCACAATGGCCCAGTTATTGAAGCCCTGCAACGGGGTGCTGTGTTGCTCCTTGACGAAATCGACCTCGCAAGCAACAAAATTCTTTGCCTCCAATCTATTCTCGAAGGAAAAGGAGTTTTCCTCAAGAAGATTGGCAAGTTCATTGCACCAGCAGAGGGTTTCCAAGTATTCGCAACCGCAAATACAAAAGGTAAAGGTTCCGACGACGGACGATTCATTGGAACTAACGTGCTCAACGAAGCATTCCTTGAAAGGTTCCCTGTGACCTTTGAGCAGTCTTACCCAACTGTCAACGTTGAACGCAAAATCTTGACGAAAGTCGCAGAGTCTCTTAATATCCCTATGGTTGGTGAGCACACCAACTTTATTAAGCATCTGTGCGATTGGGCAGACATCATCCGCAAGACTTTCTATGATGGTGGTGTGGATGAGGTTATCTCTACTCGTCGTCTTGTTCATATTATCAAAGCATATGCTATCTTTGGTAAGAAAGAAAAGGCAATGAAAGTATGTCTGAATCGTTTCGACGATGAAACCAAAGCAACTTTTGTCGAACTCTATGACAAAATTGATGCTGAATTTGAAACTCAAGAAAGTGTAGAAATTCAAGATAACTTGTAATTCTAGTGTGTGGGTTTGTTAGTTTTTCTACAAATCCACATATATAGATATGTCCAACCGTTCCTTCCTTTCCTTATCCTCACATGTCAACCCTACTTTACGAACTAGATGCGGATTCAATTTACGAACAATTGATTCTAAATTCTGAAGAAGAAAGTGATACAGAAGAAGATGATTATCGTGAAGACAGAATGGACCAAATGATTTCCCGTCACGGATAATGGTGCCTATCATGCAGATTACTTCAGAAGAACTAATGAAGCATGACGACCTTGAGTTTTTCGCAGAATATCTTGGTATTGATTACGAAGATTTCTACGAAATGCTTGTTATTGGTGAGTATTTTGAATTCGACTATTACGACCAATTTGATTGATACCAATGTCTATTTCTGTCATTTACGATATTGATTTGGTCGATGAAGACCATGATGAAGACTACAAACAGTACTATGTCAAAGCAATTGTTGAAGACATGGCACTGGAGTATATGGGTAACTATTGGAACCCACCTGAGTATGGACCTGCCGTATGCGAAGCAAACTTTCTTCTAGAGAAGGAAGAACTACTTCCGCATGACCAAAATAATCTAATTGAGTTTATTGAATCACTTGAATTAGATTGGGAAATTGTTAAAGACGATTATTGATTAAACACATGAGAGACCAAAATACCATTGTCGATAATGAATCAAAAAAAGACAAATGGAATCGTGGATTAGATCTATTCATTGAATCCGTTATGAAACCAGACCCAGCATTACGACAATGTGCCCATAATCAAAGGTGTTACCATGAATTGATGGATGTTAGAAATGACATTCTCAACCACTTAAAAACACTCAGATGGTACAACTAAACGGGTATTACTACAGTTTATTATTATTCTTTGGGGTTTTATTTTACGCAGTAGGAACTCAACCAAATACAGCAAGACTATTTGTCTTAGCACAAAAGTATGCTGTAACAAAGTATCGAAGAACTAAGTGGTGGTTGTTAAACAATCCAAATAATCCAATAGTCAGATATTTTGTTTGGAGGAGGTCTATAAAAATGGCTACGGAAATGAAAAAATATTTTGACGAGAAGAATAAATAACTCGGAATGACCCTATTCTTTATTTTTTATCATGCATTACAAACCATATAGCTCAGAGTGGCATCGATACAGATATTTGAAAGAGGCAATCGATCAATATCTCGATGATTATGTTGAGAATGAGGTAATCCTGGATGATATTCTAGACGTAATATGTGCAAGACAGGAAAAAGCACATGCGGAATATCATAAACTAGAAAACCTGGAACATAAACTACGAGAATGAACCTATGCTCTCAACAAAGTATAGACTTCGATTGGAATTTATTTGTAAGAAAATTGCAAATAAAGAGGAAGTAAAATTAGAAGACATGATTTGGGCAGAGAAACTTGCTAAGTCATACACAACTGCTAGAGACTGGTTAAACAAAGCACGTCGTCAAGCATCACAAGACATCCAAGAGGGCAGTATGGATGATTTTATGAATAGGATGGGATTAGGAGACCCCGACCCATCTAATTACAAAACGGGGTTCGATGGTGCAGATGATATTAAAGATTGGTTCCAAAGAGACAAACCAGACGATTGGAGACAACGTGACTAACCCCATCTACAGTAGCAAAACTGGTCTTTATACTATCAGATTTAAATCTGACATACTCCATGAAGGTATTGAACACCAAGAGTGTTGTACACTTATGGATTATTACAGAAATAAGTATGAGAATTTTAAAGATTGTGGGTGGCCATTAGAACCTGAATTCCTAAGTGTTGAGGAATTCTCTGGAACTTATGTTACGAAGTCTAAGAGATAATTAAAAATGAAAGAACATATCCCAGATAGCATTAGACAATATGCTTTCACTTGCTTTAGTGTATTGACCGAATCTGAGAGGGCAGTTGTTAATATTGGAGAAGAAGCATACCGAGAATCATTAGACCTTGAGAATGATGATGCTCCTTGCTGGAAAATGGACTCTGGTGAGACACATGGATTTGTAGGTTGGAATCCTCAATGTATTCCAAGCATCAAGTATATTGAGTGGAAACTTGATAGACTACAAAAAATTATATCAGGAGAAATCAAAGGATGAATGATTTTTTAGACAACCTTGGTGCTGAACAGCATCGGAAAATTGACCAACCCAAAAAGATTAGACGCACCCCTCAAACATTTATTGATATGAATGAGGAGTTTGAAAGAGAGAACACTCCGTTAAGACTTGTTATTCCAACACAAGAGCAAATTGATAAGTGGGAAAATTGGGTTGACCCACATATGCACGAAAGAACTGTAGAACCCAAAGATATGGTTCAGGAAATGTGGGATAACATTGGGGGTAGACCCGAATGATATCATATATACAAAATATAGTATTATTGTTTAACTTTTGAGAAACACCAATGGGTAAAGAAACCAACAAAGTCATTGCAGACAATCTTATAAATGAAGTTGCTAAGTTACTAAATGCTAAAAGTGTTAGACATTTTTATTGCAGTGACTTGAAAACTACACACGAAAAAATTGTAGTAGAGTACAACCACGAAAACAAATGACAATAGCAGTAATCTATAGCAACGGTAGTCAAGAATGTGAGAGAATGTCATCTCTCTTGAAATCACTTAATGGTGATTTTCATGAATACATTCTAGGGAAGGATTTTACAGAACAGCAATTCCAACAAGAGTTTGGATGTGATGCAACTTATCCGCAAGTTTCTATTGGATATACTCATATTGGTAATATGAATGAAACTCTTAAATACATGAAGAGAACTGGTATGTTCGTCTAAACAACCAACACCACTTTTCAAACTGTCCACTTGTCCTAGACTGGTGGGCAGTATTTTGCTATAATATGGACATGCCCAAGACACCAGCAACAAATCCAAGTGCAAACAAACCTGCAAAGAAATCGACTGCTTCAACTTCTTCTAAATCTGACTCCAAAGGAACTGGAGGAGCAACCCCTGCTGCTAAGAGACTTCCTGCAAAGAAGAAAAGAAGAACGACGAAAAGAAAGCAACCAAAACCAACACTGAAGAACCTAAAGGTTAGTGCTGCCGAGGGGAAAAGATTTCCTTGGGAATCTTTTTCATATAAAATTGTCCATAGAGATGGAAAGAATTTAGAGGATATAAAGACTTGTTATTTTCAGTGTGAAGAGCATCTGGAAAAGTATGTAAGCAGATATGGATTTAAGAAAAATGAGTACCACAGGTTTGAAAAATGAGTAAAATCACACGATACGGACTCACGACTATTGTTTTATTTTTGGCAGTTGGGTGTTATCTTAACTTGATTGCTGAAGGTGATATGAGACAACACATTTGCTCTTCATTACCACAACCACATCCCGACTGTAAAAATGATTGAAACTTCAACTAAAAGAATTCCTACACTGCAAGATTCCCTTGGACCTAACCCTACGATTGAAAAAAACATCCCAGAAAATGTTGAATGGATTGACGATGCGTTCTACGTTAAGGAAACTAGATTTGGGTTGTATACTTCAATTCTTAAAGAACCCTTGGGTGCTCACTTCCTTACTGCTCTAGAATATGATGGTGTGCTCAAAATGACTAGATGGCATCTTAAGTGTCTTCAAGATGGAACTCTTCAAGATTATACTAGGGTTGTTAATAGTGGTTTTGTAAGTGGAAAACTCTAAAAATAATTCATTGCCGTTGACACTCTCATTTATTGGAGTTATACTACTGACACTATCGGTAATTGTTGCTGGATACTTTCATGGCAACATGCACCTACTCGATACATTAAAACACGCAAAGGAGTTTTATGACTAAAAGAGAATTTACTGGAAGGGGTGGTGAAGTTTGGAGTTGGGAAGAAACTCCCGAAACTGTTGCAGCAGTAAAAAAACTGCATGAATCTTCAAGAGCAGTAGAAGAGGTCAACAAACCAAAACCTAAGTTTGCTGGTAACTACAAAGGACCATTGTATGCACCGCATCCTGATTTGAAGCGTCCTGAGTACAAGAAAGTTGTTATTACTGATGAAAAAGGAAACGAAGAATGAATCCATCAAAACCACTAACACCTGAAGAGGTTGCTGACGCAGCAGACCACTTCTTCCCTTTGTTTGATATTGTGCATCGTCAAATGCCAGAGAACTCAAATGTAGAAGATACATTGAAAGTTATGGAATCTGTCTGCACTCTTGCACACAAAATGCGGTCACAAGCAGAATCTGATGATGCTGGACCATTTGGATTTATGAAACAGAAGGCAGATGAAGATTCAGTATCTGAAGAACAAACCTGATTCTTATAATTTCAGAGAGTTTATCTATGTTTGGGATGATTTTCTATCAGATGAGTTTTCTTATTTTTTAGAAGAAGAAATTTTTATGCATACAAACTGGAGATACTGTAATGAAGTAAAAACTCCAGAATGTAGTCATACTATTTGGGGAAGAACATACCTAAATGACAGACCATCATACATAAATGAATTATGTTCTATCCTTGAATTTAGGACAGGGATAAAAATTCCATCACCAGAATACATAGGATTAAATGGTCAAACAAAAGGAATGAATGCTTGTCTTCATCAAGACTGTCTTAGTTTAGAAGTAAATAAGACAGTATCCTTTCTCTATTACATTGGTACTTGGGATTCAAATGGAGACTTATTCATCTATGATGATAATAAAAATCCAATCCTAACTATTCCATTTAAGATGAATAGAGTAGTTTTATTTGATGGAAGTATTCCTCACTCTGCAAATGGTCCTACAAATACGACACTAAGAATGTCGTTTGTTTACCGAGGATATTATGAAAACACTGACGGGAATGAGGATAACGGGTAGCATTTGTGTTATCATTGCATACTTTGTTATTCTTCATGTAAATGTATTAGCAGGTGTAGTTCTCAACTTTGTTGCAGATGCTATATCAATTCCATATTTCGCAAAAACAAAATCATGGGATGTAGTTATTATGCTATCATTCCTATTAGCAATTAGTTGTAGTAAATTACTATCATGACAGACTGGTTAGAATTGTACGAGGCACTCCCTAGTGAAGAACTAGACAAGATTGCCGTTCTTCGTGTTATGGAATGTACCAATGGTATCATTCAATATGCACATAGGGATGATGCTGAATACAAACTATCCATTGAAGAAACCCGAAAAGCAATGAGCTTTAGTATGGGAAGCATCAAGAGAATGAAAATCGAACTCATTGATGAGACCATTACTTTTGCACCAGAGACAGAAGAACTAATGCGTAAAGCACGGGAACTTTATATTAGTGGTGCAAAGAAAGGAAATGATAAAGATTATGCAGAGTTCATGAGAATCTCTGATGCTACAGCAAAAGCATGTGGATTGAAAAGACTTGTTGCTGCTGTTAAAATTTTAAAAGAAAAACAGACCGAAATCCCTGCTCGGTGTATTGTGTGGGGACTAGAATACCTTCTCCAATTTTTTGACGATGAACATATTCGTGACTTCTTCAAATCCAAAGGACTCGGCGAACTGTCTTCCTGATAAGCACGTTGTAAAAATGCCCCTTGAGTGCTGCCAGATGCTCTCAGTCATTGCTTCGTCTAAATGGGGGCACGGGTATGGAACCCTCCCCAAGGCAGACGGAACCCCTTACAGGACCGAGAAGGGGGCATTCAGGAACCATCCCTGCACTGCCTGGGCACGGGAGACCGTGGACAATGCTTGGTGGATGCTGATGTGGGGATTGTACCTATGTGATGAGTACGAGCATAGATATAACAAGATACACTCTTGTTACAATACGTTACTTCATGCTAAAAATATTTACCCAGATGGTAATATAAGTACAGTAACTCCATTTGCTCGGGCAATGCCAGATGAATTTAAATATGACACAAGCATTGATACTTTTACTGCTTACAAAATGTACATTAGCAGCAAACCTTGGGTTGCATCTAATTATCTCCGTGACCCATCCAGAAAACCAGATTGGGTGTGAAGCATGATTGGAATTATAAAAGCTTTTTTTAGACCATCTGAGGATAAGATTATGGCAAATCAAAATGCATTCTATCTTGCTGACAAGGTAATTGAACTTCAAGAAAGAGTTAAAGAAGTAGAGTACGAAAATAAATGTTTACGTAATAATTTGTCGGAACTCCAACAAAAGATTAACACAATCCAACCAGTAGTGTATAATATCTCCAGTAAGGAGAACCTCTCAAATTATTCCTTAGGAGACAAATGAAAATCTTTTTAGACACCGCAGACGTTGACCTGATTCAGGAAGCATATTCCACAGGTCTTATCAATGGAATTACGACTAATCCTACCATCATTAAAAGAAGTGGTAGAGATTTTGTAGAGGTAATCAAAGAGATTAACACTAGATTTCCTTCCCTTGAATCTATTTCTGCTGAAGTGGTAGCAGATACCGCAGAAGAAATGATTGACCAAGCAAACCAGTTCAATGGTTTGTGGAATGTGACTATCAAAGTTCCTTGTACTGTTGAAGGACTAAAAGCATGTACTGCTCTGGCAGTGAACAACTACAAGGTTAATGTTACTCTTGTATTCTCAGTTGCTCAGGCAATTCTTGCAGAAAAAGCAGGTGCTTCTTACATCTCTCCTTTTGTTGGTCGTTGGGAAGATAACTCAATGGACGGTCTTGGATTGATTAAGAATATCCGTGAAGTCTATACTGGTGATAATCGGTTCACCACTACACAAATCCTTGGTGCATCTGTTCGTGATGTTCGTCAAGTTGAGCAATGTGCTCTTTTCGGTGCTGATGTTGTTACTATTCCACCTTTGGTATTCTGGTCAATGTATAAGAACATCATGACAGAGAAAGGTTTGGAACTATTTCAAAGGGACTGGGAAGACGCAAATCGTGGATGACTATAATACTGATGATGAAAACATCCCTTATGTTGAACTTGAACTAGATATTAGAGATGTTCGTGCAATATACCAATCTATCACATCTTCTTTAGATAAAGTAGATGATGAAGAAGTTGGTTATGCACAACGTCTAACTGCTTTAGAGAAATTTCTGAGTGTAGTAATTCTAGAATACAACTACAAGGTAGAATCAAATGACGATTAAACAGTGGCAGGAAGTTTTTCGTATAGTGAGAAATGAGCAAAAAACTTTGCTCAAAGTTTGGGATGAAAATAGATACGAAGAACTTAGTCAAATCTTAGATGAACTTTATCCCCTGGCAAACCCATGTACGAAGATTTAAATTGCTTTGAAGAAGCATTAAAACATTTTGGAACACGGGTAGAGTTTGTTATTGCCATGGAAATGTCAAGACGTATCACCCCTGAAGAGTCATACCAGATAATTAAATCCGAACTAAAGGAACTTAAAAAGTGTAGAAAAAAATTCAACAAGGGTGAAGAATGTGGACAAGATTAAAAGAAAGTGCCCAGTGTGTAAAAGGTCAAAACTATTGAATGAAAACAACTTTGAACCTATTGAAGGATTTGAAGGTGGATTCATTGGTATCTGCAGACTCTGTTGGAACAAAATTCAAGAAAAAAATGGAAACTAACGAAGATTCACTGAAAATCCATCAGAATGAAGATGGGTCATTTGCTATTGAGTGGGATAAGAATGACCCTAGATGGTCATTCATGAACGGGTTGACAAGTAAAGAAATCACTGATATTGTTGTCAAAGCAATACAAGAACAACTAGATGTGTAACGTATCTGCAGATGGTTATTCCGTAACGGTTACAATGAATCATGATGAATATCAAAAATTAGGAGAGATGACTACAATCGATAACGAAAAATGGATTTATGAATCACCTGATAAAGGTGAAACAGTATATCGTCGTAGACTTAATGCCCCTCATGAAGAACGTGAACTTTATGTTCAGGGAAAGTCTAAACACTATTATGATTATAGTCGAAATGGAAATAGTAAAAATCCATTCATTCCTAAAACTGAGTTTGAACAAACTTGGGAAGAAATGGATCAAATCGAACCATTGACTCCAACATCTTTAGGAGTACAGAATGCTTGGATTGTTGATGTGAATACTGACTACAGTGTTTCTCTTCCCAAAGAACTTCTTAGAAGAGTTGCATGGAAAGAGGGTGATACACTAAAATGGGTATCTAACCCTGATGGTTCTTTCAGTCTTACAAAGGTGGATAATGATTCCTGAATTTGAAAATGATAAAAGAGAAGTTGCCTATTGGAAACTTTTTGATGCACAAGTTTGTCAATACATGATTGCTTTGTATAAAGTCAAAGAAGAAATGTATGGAAAGGGAACAGGAAACTTTTCCAATCTTCCTGGAACTTGCACTGAACATGTAGTTAAGATTACTAATAATTTGATTCATACCACTAATACTACTTTTGAAAATAATGGCACTATCTAAATCTGTTGAAGAGTCCCTAATTGAAGCAGAATCTTCTCTGCGTAATGCACTTGCTTTTGCTGCACGTCAAGAACGTCCTGCTGTATGTGCAGATATTTCTAGAATGTTAAATCAAATTGAATGTCTACGTCAAATTGATGGCATTATGGATAAATTGGAGAATCGCACCCCTGGTGACAAGGGAAATTGGGGTCCTCTAATAGATTTTGAGTAGTATAACAGAAGTGTAAAGACATTCTAAAGAACTGACCTTTTTTGCCTGACCTGTGTTAGGATACTTACACACGAAGAGACTGGAGCATGACCTTACCTAGTAATAACAAACGTCTTTCTAAGACCGAAATCGAGAGTATCGAAAAGGCAGTAGAAGATGCAGGAATTAGGCAGATTCATCCAGAAAAAATGGAAAGTTTTGCAGAGTATCTTGTGCAAAAACTAAAAGAACAAAACACAACTGTGGAACAACCTCAAACCAAAGAACAACCAGAACCTTGGAGAGATGGGTCTCCACTTTCAGAATAACATAGAAAAATGACTACATGCATCCTTGAACTACAAAATGAACTTGTAAAACTTCAGAGTAGAGTTGACCACCTTGAAGAAGAATCAATTATTCTTCAATTAAGATTCGATATTGCTCAAGATTTCATAGATGCTGCATTTGACCTCTGACTAAATAGTCAGAGGTATTTTTGTGTCTACATGCTTGACGAGGCAAGGAAAAGAGAAAAACTTGCCAACATGGCATTGTTGGCAACTCTTGGGTTGACTGCTGCTCAAAGTCCAAAAGACTTCTTGAGAACTGGACATATTGAAGGTCCAGGGTCTGCTTTAATGCAGAGATTTGCTCAAAAGAGACGTGAAGCAGAAAGAAACCTAGACCATGGTGCTGTTTCTCAGGCAGCAAGAAATATCAAAGATAGTGGAGCGAGGAATCGAAAGGTGAAACCATCTAAAAAGTCTCTTAAAGAGTTCATTGAACTCTCTGAAATGCGTAAAGAGGATAAGGTAAAGGGTAAGGGTAGAACAAACCTTATAAAGACTATCACTAAAAAACGTGTTGAAAGAGATTCAGAAGATGGTCGTCTCAAAGTAAGAAGATATGATAGACAAGTATTAGATTCACCTGCACACGTTGGTAGATTTAAGCAGGGCATGAAAGACCCTACTCAACTCCCTGGTGCAGTTGGAATTGATATGCCAGGCACAGCAAGGCATCCTCATGGTGGTGGGGGTTCTGGTGCTAAAGATGGTAAACCAGGAGTTCTCAGAGGCAAGAAGAAAGTTCCTGGTGAGAAGAAAGAAAGGAATAGATTTACTGATGGTCCTTCACCAGCAGAAAAGGTTGCAAATAGAAGAGCATATAAAAAACAGCAGGATAAAATGTATCGTAGTGGAAGAAGACAGTTTGAAGGATTCTCTAATTGGAGAGATGATTACTCACCATTAGAAATTGAGTCCTTTGATTTAATTACAAATAAACCACTAGAACCAACTGAAGGCATTGGCAGTGATATGCTGGATGAAAAGTGCTGGAAGGGATATGAGAAGAAAGGTATGAAGAAGATGTTTGGAAAGATGTATCCAAACTGTGTAAAAAAGACAAGGAAAGAGGAAGTAGAGATTGATGAAGGAAAGTATTCTGCTCCTGGTGAAATGTATGTGAAAGGTTCTGCACCTGTCACTGCCACTTATGGTGGTAAAACAGAAAAGTTTTATAAGGAAACTTATAAAAAGAAAGCAAAGAAGAAAGTCGAAGAAGAAGTTGAAATTGTAGATGAAGGAATCATCACTGGAATGGAAACCAGTAGAAAAATCAGAAAAGATTTTAGAGACAGAAAAATTGCTGAACGTCAGGCAAAATTTCAGACAAGAATAAAGAAACCAGTAACGGGTGAAGTAGCACTTGGTGAAGGTGTTAAGGGAGAAAAATCTCCTGAGTTTAATAAGAGACGTGGAGGTGCAATCGCAAGAGCAATGGCATCTAAAGGACTTAGTGCTGAACCAACTGGAGAGACTAGAGACGGAGGAAGACCTAACACTAGGTACAAACCAAAAGCAAAACTTGATGAGGAAAAGAAAGCAAAATCTTGCCCTGCTGGCAAGTATTGGTGCTATGATTCTAGTAAGTGCAAGAAAATCCCTATGGGATATTATGTTGGACGTTCTGGTTACTTAGAAAAAGAGGAGGAAACCAAAAAGAATGGTGGTAATGGTAACGGCAATGGTAATGGCAATGGTGGTAATGGGAATGGGGGTGATTCTTCTGGATCCAACGGAGGTGGTGACGGAGGAGGTGGAGAATGACAAGAAAGTTTCTCCGTGAAATGCTTTTAGATGCTAAAAAACAGCATCTAAAAGTATGGGAAGATTACGCACGTCTTCAGGAAGCAAGAAGTAAAGAACAGCAAATTAAAGGTCAGCAGGCAATGCTTGACCAGAAGATTAAGGCAGAATATGATTCTGTGACAAAGGATGTGCCCTCTCCTATTGAGAGAAGAAGGAGAAATAAAGATAAGTCTGGTGAATCTGGTAAGTCATTGGAACAAAGGGTGAACGCAAAAAATTCACAAGGTGCTGGTGGTTCACCATATCAATTATTCAGAGCACCTAAACCTGGAAACTATGTTCCAGCACCAAAAAGAACCACTGAAGCATTAACACTAAAGTCTTTTGCTGACTTTATGGTTGAGGGTATGTCCAGCAAGGATTTTAAGGACATTTATGGTGGGTTTGTAGTAACATCTATAATGTCACAATCACCAGAACTTACTGGTGATGAGACTGCTCAGAATATATTGAAGCATAGTGCTAATGCTACTAACTATGCGTTTGGTGTTAATTTTCCTGGGTCATACATCAACTCTATCGGAGACTTTGGTAGTCCTCAGTCATTATCTTTTGCAGATATTCAAGCACACCTTGCCCGTGCTTCAGATGCCAAAGCATCTGCTGCTCCACATGGTGAAGACCATGTATTTGCATATCAGTCAACTGATTTTGTGTTGCCTACAGCAGAACAGATGAAAGCAAATATGACCACTGTATCTAGTGGTGATTTCTTTTCTGACCAAATGAAGCAGATGATTTGGCCAAGTTATGGTCAGCAATCACCAATTCCAGGCACCGATGCACATGGAAATCTTTCTACTTATAGTTATCCATGGAATTTAAATAGATATCCCGATGATGCTCGTTTTGAAGCTCTTGGATATGACATGTCAAATCTAACTGCTGAACAGCAGGAAAGAGTAATTCGTGATAGAGTAAGTTTTATAGGCGGAAAATATGGTGGAGTAAGTGGAACATACCATAAGGACAATCATTTCTTGGACATTACTTATGGAACTGCAAGGTCAATAGATGAAACTTCATTTGATATAGTTTCAGGTGGTATTTACAATTGGGATGATCCTAATGAATGGCCAAATTTACAACATCTTGACCTTGGACCTGGTTGGGGATGGGAGTATAGGTCATCTCCAGGTAATAAACATTCACTTACAAAAGAACATTGGCAATATCAAGAGAATAGTGAAGGATTTAAAGTAAGTTCACTGGAAGATATTATTGGTGTAACATTTCCCGAGAGACTACATACGAAATACAGGGATGGTAATGAAATTTATAAAGAATATCTACAACCAGGTGGTTTTCATTATGATATGCAACAAGGTGATCTTCCTGGTATTAATGATGTAAATTATGCTGATGCTTATAACGAGTGTTCAGCTCATAAAAAAGTCATTCAGAATGCCCGTGCAGGTGATGTAATTACATTTGATTATAGAATTGCTAGTGAACAGTGGGACAATACTTCTGGATATGATATTACTGG
>Ga0163109_10001113_pt1 | contig 21313 bp, 19 predicted proteins | sample CRUFie1St13metaG_FD_108704 | JGI IMG/M metagenome (GOLD analysis project Ga0163109, IMG submission 108704) | Marine microbial communities from the Costa Rica Dome - CRUD Field 142mm St13 metaG | ecosystem: Environmental > Aquatic > Marine > Oceanic > Photic zone | place: Costa Rica: the Eastern... | reverse complement strand
CTCTACAGCAGTCATGATGCGGCCTGCCACGTCAGCCAACTGGGCGGTGTCGGTACCGCGAATGACCAATATGGTGCCGTAGCGTTCATCACGGAAAAATGGGTAACTGCCGATATCGACTTCAGCAAACTCGTCCTGCAAAGCACTCAGCGCATCTGCAATCTGACTCTCGCCGGTATAGGCGCGTACGGAATGGCTGTGTACGACAGGGCCGCTGCGCAACTGGCCATCGAGGCTCGACAACATGGCCTGCATAATCATTGGAATACCTGCCATGACATAAACGTTGTCCATGGCAAAACCCTGGGGACCGCCGGTAGGGTTGTCGATGAGTGCAGCGCCCTCAGGCACCCGAGCCATACGCAAGCGCGAAGCCATTACATCGTCTGGTGCAGGCCGACTGCTAATGCGCGCAGCGATGTCAGGGTCCTCAATAAGTTCCACACCGAAGGCTTTGGCGATGCATTCGGCAGTAATATCGTCGTGGGTTGGGCCAATACCACCGGTGGTGAATATATAGTCGTAGGCTGGGCGCACCTCGTTAACTGTGTCGATAATAATATCTTCAACGTCGGGTATGACACGGCAATGCTTAACCTGAATCCCCCAGCCACCTAGGGTTTTCGCCAGATGGCTGACATTGACGTCTTGGGTGCGCCCTGAAAGTATTTCGTTGCCGATGATTAAGATGCAGGCGGTTACGGCGTCAGTCATAGATTGTCTCTTGATTATTTGTTTTTGAATTGGGGTTTTTCTTTCGCGGCAAATGCCCGGCGACCCTCTTTATAGTCGTCGCTGTCGAAGCAGGCGTCGACCATCTTGCGTACTTCATCAACCTCGTCGATGCGGCTACCGCGCTCCCAAGTATTGACGGCGGCCTTAGCTGCTCGCACTGTCATTGGCGCATTGCCCGCCACGCGTTGGGTGTATTCAATGCATTGCGCCTCAATGGCGTCGCGCTCTGCAATAAAGTTAATAATGCCCATCTCTTTGGCTTCTTCAGCGGGCATGAAGCGGGCGGAAAACATGATGTCTTTGGCTCGGCTTGGACCCACCAAGCGCGCGAGCTTCGCCAACCCTTCGTACTCATAGCCTAGGCCCAGTTTCGCTGCGGGAATCCCAAAACTGGAATCCGGAGTCGCAAAGCGGATATCTGCTGACAACGCGGTGGCCAGACCGCCGCCAATGCAATAGCCCTCGATAAGCGCGATTAGAGGCTTGTCGAGTTTGCCCAGCCAATGGGTTGCGCGGCCGGCAATTTCCCCGTAGCTGCGGCGTTGCTCGGCGTTTGCGCGTTTTTCGCCGAATTCAGAAATGTCAGCGCCAGATACAAAGGCTTTGCCGCCCGCGCCGCGCATTACTACAGCCCGCACAGCCTCGTCGTTTTGAAAATGCTCAAGGATGTCGCCTATGGCCTGCCACATCTCCAGCGACAGCGCGTTATGGCGAGCCGGATTATTAAACGTCATCCAGCCAATCCCATGTTCGTCCACATGTGCAAGCATGCGTTCGGTAGCCAATTGTAGAATCATGGATATGTTCTCCGTCGGTACAGGCCCAAGCGGGCAGTGGCAGGTTGATGATATTTGGTTTCGCGGCCCGCCGCCTTATACTCAGGTGAAAAATATGCTTTTTCTTCGCATGGGCGATGCCAAAGCACTGGAAAAGGTTGGTTCTAACGCGCCTATCCATAATGGAGCTGCGGAGCTAATAGTCGGCAGTAAAAAGGGGGGAGTATGGATTTTGCTTTAACAGATGATCAGGAGTTGATTCGTAGCGCCGTAGCCAAGGTATGTGCGGATTACCCTGACGAATACTGGGCAGAAAAAGATCAGAACCACGATTTTCCGTGGGATTTTTATCACGCTATGGCGAATGCGGGTTGGATTGGTACAGCCATTCCCGAGGCCTATGGCGGCAGTGGTATGGGAATTACTGAGGCCAGTATAGTGCTGGAAGAGGTTGCGGCCAGCGGTGCAGCTATGAATGGCGCAACCCCACTGCACCTTTCTATGTTTGGCATGGAGCCAGTAGTGAAGTACGGCTCGGAGGAAATGAAACAAACCTATTTACCCCGCGTTGCTGCAGGCGAACTGCACGTGGCTTTCGGGGTCACTGAGCCAGATGCGGGTACCGATACCACCTCCATTACGACCGCAGCACGGCGCGAGGGTGACGAGTACATCGTTAAGGGACGCAAAGTTTGGACCACCAAGGCGCTGCAATCCGAGCGGGTATTACTCCTCGTACGAACCACGCCCAAGGACAAAGTGGCCCGCCGCACCGATGGTATGACCCTATTGCTGGCGGAACTGCAGCGGGATGAGGTGAGTATTTCGCCCATCGACAAGGTGGGTCGTAATGCAGTGGCGACCTGTGAGGTGGTCTATGACAACCTGCCGGTTAAGGTCACCGATCGAGTGGGCGAAGAGGGTAAGGGCTTCAGCTATCTGATTTCTGGACTCAATGCTGAGCGCATTCTCATTGCCGCGGAGGCATTGGGCATTGGCAAGGCGGCGCTGCGTAGGGCCGTAAACTACGCCAACGAACGGGTTGTATTTGGTCGGCCAATTGGCAAAAACCAGGGTGTCGCCTTTCCTCTGGCGGAAGCCAAGATGCGCTTGGATGCGGCGGAGCTGATGATTCGCAAGGCGTCATGGATGCTCGACAATGACATGCCCTGTGGCGCAGAGGCGAATATGGCGAAGTGGTTGGCAGCAGATGCTGGATTTTTGGCGGCGGATCAGGCGGTACAAACCCACGGTGGTTTTGGCTATGCCCGGGAATACCATGTGGAGCGCTATTGGCGCGAGGCGCGGCTAATGAAGATTGCGCCAATTTCCCAGGAAATGATCCAGAATTTTGTCAGCGAGCACGTGTTGGATTTGCCCCGCTCCTATTGAATTTATAGGTATTTGGCAGACAAGCACGAGCTTGTCGCTCGAATACTACCGTTGGTCACAACACCAATGCGTATTGGTTTAGGCGTAGGCAGACTCGCCTCAATCTAAATCAAAAAAATAGACGCCTCGGCGCTCTATGTAGGTGTGTTGTGCCAGCTTTGTCAGCTCAAGTTATTCCCGAAAGCGAATCGTCTGTAGACGAAAATTTGCCCAGCGAGTCTTTGCGTATGCAAACCGCGTTGCGTGCGTTAGCCACGGCCATAGAGTCCACCCGTCGCTATTTTTCAGTACCCTGGGCGTCCGAGGCGGATTGGGTGGCCCAAGCCGAACTCGCCGAACATTGGGCTAATGCAGCAAGTTGTCTGGCGGGGGTAGGCGAGAGGGCGCTGGCTCGCAAGTGTCTGCGCAACGTGCAGTGCTGGCAGCAGCTCAATCCGTACCTCGTCTCGACTGATAGTGCTAATGGCATTGCTGTGGAGGCCTAGAGCAGCTTCGTTAACGATCAGCCACCTATCTCATCAGCCACCTATCTCATCAGCCACCTATCTCATGGCTGTTTAGACAATACGCTTGCCACGCGTTTTTGTAGGTAGGGAACAATATCCTGTTCCACCACTGGGTTGCGCTTTAACCATTGAGTATTACGCGGGCTTGGATGGGGTAGAGGTAGGATCTCTGGCACATATTGCCGCCACTGTTTGACGACGTTCGCCAGCGTGGCGGTTTTCGGCGGCTGTAGATGCCAGTCGATGGCGTAGCGCCCGACCAGGATCGTCATTTGCAGTTGCTGTAAGTGGCCGAGCAATTGGCTGCGCCAGCGCGTTGCGCATTCCGGCCGTGGCGGAAGATCGCCGCCCCGCCCCTTGCCGGGATAACAAAAGCCCATAGGTACCAGCGCGATTTCGTGTGCGTTATAAAAAACGTCTCTATCGACCCCCAACCAGGCTCTTAAGCGATCGCCGCTAGGGTCGTTAAAGGGTATGCCGGTACGATGTACGGCAGTGCCTGGTGCTTGGCCGACAATTAGTATTTTGGCCGCTGGATGGGCCTGTAAAACCGGACGCGGCCCGAGGGGTAAATGCTTGGCACAGTGATTACATGCGCGTATTTCTGACTGCAGACGCGTGAATGCAGCGTGGGCTGTGGTCGCCATAATAGAGGTCGCGTTAAAGCCCGTAGAGTTCGGCGCGGTCCAGCAAATTTTGCACCAGTCGAATACTCGCTGCGTCTACCATGACACCGTCAACGGATATCGCACCCTGGCCTTCGGCAACAGCGTTCTCAAAGGCGCTTTTCTGTTGTCGCGCGGCCAGCACAGCCGCGCTGCTGGGTGCAAAGGTGGTTTGGAGAATTTCAGTTTGGCTTGGATGAATCGCCCATTTGCCGAACATGCCGAGGGTCGCCCCATGAGTGGCTTCGGTTTGCAAGGTCTCTAAATCGTTAAAAATAGCGTACGGCCCATCTATTGGATCCAGGCCGTGGGCATGACAGGCGGTAATAAGTTTGTAGCGGGGGTAATGCCAAATATCTGGCGGATAGTCGCCACTGCTACCGATCGCGTCCAAGCGCATATGTTGGCTGGCTGAGTAGTCGCCCATACCGAAAATCAGCGACTCTAGGCGATCAGATGCGGCCGCAATGTCTTCGACATTGATTAGCCCAGAGACATCCTCAATTAAACCTTCTATGCCAACGCGGTTAGCGAGTCCGAGTTTTTGTTCCAATTGGTCCAGTAGCAGATGCAGAAAATGCACGTCGGCGACCTGATTGGTTTTCGCCAATACTAGAGTGCTGATTTTATCGCCCGCTTGGGTCAGCAGTTGGATTACATCATCGTGACACCACGGTGTATTGGTGCCATTGATGCGCACAGATATCACTTTTGCCTGCCACTGCAGGTTGTTTAAGGCATCTATAACGAACTCGCGGGCCTGCGCCTTGGCATTGGGCGCGACCGCGTCCTCCAAATCCAGAACAATGCCGTCCACAGCCAAATCCGCCGCTTTGGCGAGCATTTTTTCCGAACTGCCGGGTACAGAAAGTTGGCAGCGCCGTGGGCGTAGTGGCTGGGGTCGTGGTGTTGGTCGTTGCAACATAGTAATCAGCCTAAGAAGTTTGCTGTGCGCGGATAAACTCAGTAACAGCATCATTGAAGCCGGCGCTGGCTTCCATATTAACACCATGGCCGGCCTGCAATTTGACCACCTCAAGGTTCGCCATGTGCTCGATCGCCCATTGTGCCAGCGGTGCAAAACGCCGTTCCTTTTCGCCCCAGCACATAAGTGCCGGGCGAGAGTTGCTGCCGGCAACGTCGAGTATATTGGTATAGGGCATGGTGCCAAGGTAGGTGTTGGCAACGCCGGTAGGTGACAGCAGTGCTGCATCGGCCAGCAGCGCCTCGTAGACAGGTTTGGGCAATGTGTAGGCGCGCTTAGGGTGCACAGGAATTTTTGCTATAGCAGCGGCTCCGCCAGCGCGAATTTTATCTGCGCCGCGTTGGATGTTGTCCTGCCACCCTTCAATTTTGGTGGAGTCGGTAAAGGCCGAGGTGGAGTTCGTGAAAATATGCCCAATAACGCGTTTCGCATGGGTGTGGGCGTAGTTCAGTGTGAGACTGGCGCCGATGGAATAACCGCAAACAAACCAACGTTCTGCGCCCACTGTGGCGCGGATAAATTCGAACTGATCGGCATAGCTTGTGGGTCGATAGAGATCGAGATCTGTAGGCGCGGGGGACTGGCCATGCCCCCAAAGATCGACAGTGACGGGTTGGCACACCTTGCTTAACGCGGCTAAATTGAGTATCCATTGGGCACTTGAGGATAAAAAGCCGTGCACTAACAGCAGGTAGGGGCCTTGACCCGGGTGCACGGTATAGCTCAATCGAGGAATAGGGGTCAGATTTGCTTCGTTGCTGCCGGGACGGCTCATAGGCTTACCGTAGGTTGCGCAAAAAAAGGGGATGGTAGCACGGCCGCAAGAATCGGCACGGTGCTGAAGGAGACAAACTATGTACGATCTATTGATTAAGGACGGTACTGTTGTAGATGGTTCCGGATCTGCGGGCTACCGCGCGGACGTCGCGGTGCAAGACGGCAAAATAGCCGCAATCGGGCGCCTCAACAGCAAAGCTCGGCAAACGATTGATGCCGAAGGGCATGTGGTCAGTCCGGGATTTGTCGACGGCCATACCCACATGGACGCTCAGGTGTTCTGGGATCCCCTAGGTTCATGCTCCTGTTACCACGGTGTTACCAGCGTGGTAATGGGCAACTGCGGATTTACATTGGCGCCCTGCAAACAAGAAGACGCGGACTTGGTATTCCGTAACCTTGAGCGCGCAGAAGATCTGTCCCGAGATGCCATGCTGGAAGGTATTGATTGGACCTGGGAGACCTTCCCGCAGTTTTTGGATGCCGTAGACGCATTACCCAAGGGCATCAATTATGCCGGTTATATTGGCCATTCGGCGTTACGCACCTATGTTATGGGTGAGCGGGCCTTTGCCGAAGCGGCATCAGAGGACGATACCCGGCGCATGCAGGCGGTGGTGAAAGAGGCCATGCAGGCAGGCGCCATTGGTTTTTCAACGTCCCGTACCTTTAACCACATCACTGCAGACGACCGGCCTGTTGCCAGCCGGTTGGCCGAATGGGACGAAGTGCGCGCCATCGTTAATGCCGTTGGCGAAACCGGTAAAGGCATATTTGAAATTGCCGGTGAGGCACCGGGGCGCGACCCAGAACGCATTAGAGAATATTGCGACCGCTTGCGGGATTTGGCCGTGGAGTCTGGAGTGATTCAGACCTGGGGCATGTTTAGCGTGCGTGCGGCGCCAGATCTGTGGCGGCCGTATTTTGATCTTTTGGATGAGACCGCAGCGGCCGGTGGGCGCATGTTTGCGCAGGTGCATAGCCGCGCGTTGTCGAGCTTGTTGTCCTTTGAAAGCTACACACCGTTCGATAACTGGGAATATTGGTCAGAGATCAGACAGCTGCCATTGGCAGAGCAGGCTGCAAAACTGCGCGACCCGGCGATAAAAGCCAAGTTGGTGGAGATCGCCAGTCGTGAGTACACCGGACCGCGAGTAGTCGGAGCTGAAGCCAGACCACCCCACTGGGATCATGTATATCCCATGTCCGACATGGCGTTTGATATCCCGTCCATGGGCGAACTGGCACGCCAGCAGGGCGTCAACCCGGTTGAACTGATGATCGATATGGCGCTAGAGCGTGACTTTAAGATGTTCTTCCGCCAGCCGCTGGCGAATGAAAATCAGGATCATGTGTTGGAAATGATGAAGCATCCACGGTCCGTGGTGACGTTCTCAGATTCTGGAGCCCACGTGGCACAGATTATGGATTCGTCGTTACAAACCCACTTGCTCAGCTACTGGGTGCGCGAAAAACAGGCGCTTAGTCTGGAAGCAGCGGTGCGGCAAATCACCTACGACACCGCCACATTGTGGGGGCTACACGACCGCGGACTGGTGCGTCAGGGTATGACCGCGGATTTATTGGTCTTTGATCCGCAAACCATAGGCGCGCGATTGCCCGAAGTGGTCTACGACCTGCCAGCGGGCGCTCGACGGCTTAAGCAAACAGCGGATGGATTGAAGCATTCAATCGTTGCCGGCGAGGTAGTGTTGACCAACAATGAGCATACGGGAGCGGTACCAGGGCGTTTATTACGCAGCTGACGCTTGCGCGGCAAAGTGCCCTAGGGCAACATGCGCACCACGCACCCGTAGTTCAACTGGATAGAATACTTGGCTTCGAACCAAGGGGTTGCAGGTTCGAGTCCTGCCGGGTGCGCCATTCCTCATAGCTAGTCCAAATAAAGCTAATACTTTTAGTTACCCGCGGTTCAGAAGTTTCTGCTAAGAAGTTCAAGACAGCGCCATGCTCTGCAAGGCATTTTTTGGAACGGTTATCTGTGATAGAACATTCGCATCATGAGTTACTGACCGAAATTTGGTTGTCAGGATGACCACAGGACAATAGGGGAGTTGAGGCATGTCGCAATATGATTTGGTGATTCGATCGGGTTCTGTTATCGACGGCACTGGTCGAGCAGCCATGACGGCTGATGTCGCCGTAAAAGACGGAATCATTGTTGAGGTGGGCAAGCTCACCGGTCGTGGTGCCCAAGAAGTGAGTGCAGACGGTGCCCTAGTGACTCCCGGGTTTGTTGACATCCATACCCACGACGGACAAGCAACCTGGTCAAATCGTATGTCGCCCTCCAGTCACCACGGCGTGACTTCAGTGGTCATGGGTAACTGCGGGGTGGGTTTCGCGCCGGTACGAGCTACCGACCACGATCTCCTTATTGAACTGATGGAGGGGGTTGAGGATATTCCTGGTGTCGCCCTTAGCGAAGGTCTCAGCTGGGAGTGGGAATCGTTTCCTGATTACCTCGACTACTTGTCCAAGCGGCATTTTGATATGGACATCTGTGCCCAGCTACCCCACGCCGCGCTGCGAGTCTATGTTATGGGGCAGCGGGGTGCGGATCGCGAGCCGGCAACGGCTGAGGACGTTGCTGAAATGCGCCGCTTGACTGAGCAAGCGATGCGCGCTGGTGCGATGGGTTTTACCAGTTCTCGAACACTAAATCATCGCAGCTCTAGGGGCGCGCCAACGCCAACCTTGCAGGCGGAATATGATGAATTGGTTGGCATGGCCACGGCCTTACAACGTGCGGGTTATGGCGTGATGGAGATGATTTCGGACTTCGATGATTTGGACACGGAGTTTGATTTACTGAAATCGATGGTAAAAGCTGCCGATAGACCTATGTCGATTTCGCTGGCGCAGGGCATCAGTGATCATGGCTGGCGCAAGGTGTTGAAAAAAATCGAAGGTGCCAGCGATGCAGGTTACGAAATGCGCGGGCAGGTGGCTCCTCGGCCAATAGGGATCTTACTGGGTCTGACCACAACCTTATCGCCGTTCACCACGCGCCCTTCTTTTACCGAGGTTGCGGGCTTGGGACTTGTGGAGCGTATCGCCTCATTGCGCGACCCCGGGCGCAAGGCACGCATCTTGGCCGAACCGACGGGGCACGGATTCCAGCGTTTGTTCCGACTGATGGATGAGGGCCGAAAGATTTGGCTGATGACTGATCCACCTAACTACGAGCCAGACCCCGAGGATTCATTGCACGCTCAAGCTACGGCTCGCGGAATAGATCCCTGGTCCTACATATATGACACGCTGCTGCAGAATGGCGGAAAGGCTTTGCTTTATACGCCATTTGCCAACTACGCCGAGAATAACCTCGACTGTTGTCGCGACATGATCCTGCATAAAGATACTGTGATGGGCTTGGGTGATGGTGGCGCCCATGTCGGCACCATCTGCGATGCGAGCTTTATCACATCATTGCTTACGCATTGGGGTCGAGATCGTAGCCGAGGCGAGGGTATTGATCTGCCGACGCTTATCAAGTGTCAGGCCAGAGATACTGCACGGGCTGTGGATCTGATCGACCGAGGTACCCTTGAGCCGGGCATGCGTGCTGATTTGAACATTATCGACTTCGATAACTTGAATGTACGCTTGCCAGAAATGATTAACGATTTGCCAGCGGGCGGCGCGCGACTCCAGCAGCGCGCTGACGGTTATCTAATGACCATGGTGAATGGACAGCCGACGTACATAGATGGCGAAGCGACTGACTCTCTGCCAGGTCGATTGGTGCGCAAGACAAGCCCAAACAACTAGTAAAGAACGAATCTATTAGCCTTTTGCTTGCCGCTTTTTGGGCGCGGGCCGAGTGTGAGAGTTTTTGAAATACAGCCAACCGGCACGCGATTTTGTTCGCGCTTCAACACCTCTGCTCCCCAGCCAATTCTTTTCGGTATTCCGTAGCTCTTTTCAGCTTGCCGAATATCCTGCAATCTTTGGTTAATGTTATTGGCCCGGTGCTATTGGGTACTAATGGAAGCACAGAAATAGGGGGTAGTAGGTGAGACGAGGGGTGGTTGTGGCTTTGCTCTGGCTGGTTCAAGGCACTGGGGCTGTGGCTGAGCCTCTTAATCTGTCGCCGATTCAGTTTGCCCAGTGGGATGTAGACAAAGCGCGGCATCTGGCTTCTCGAGCCGGGTTTGGTGCGAGTGCAGAGGAATTAGCTGCTCTGGTAAGACTTGGGCCTAAAGCCGCGGTAAATGCCTTTCTAACATCGCGCCCTCCTGAGGAACTTGCACAATTTGACCACTCGGGGATCTTTGATGCAGGCTTGGATCCATTTCCTGCCAGTCGTCCGGCCACCACTCGGCTTGCTAAACAAACGGGTTCGGCTCTGGGTATAACGGTAAAACCCGGCGGCAACCGTCCGCTCCAGCCGGTGGTGGACAAATTCTTTTATTGGCTGCGCGCTAGCCGTCTGGAGACAGATCGGGTCGCTTATTGGTGGGCGAATAGAATGTTGCGCCAGCCTTATCCGCTGACGGAGAAGATGGCGCTGTTCTGGCACGGCCACTTCGCTGCTAACGAAGACAAGGTGCGCGATTACCGCAAGATGCTCAAGCAGTTGGAATTGTTTCAGCGTGCCGGTTTGGGGTCGTTTCGTGAACTGCTCATTGGGGTTGCTCAGGATCCGGCCATGCTGGTGTTTCTCGATGCTGGGGTGAACACCAAGGATTCACCGAATGAGAATTTCGCGCGGGAGGTGATGGAGTTGTTCACTATGGGTGTGGGCAACTACAGCGAGACGGATGTGCGCGAGGCGGCGCGGGCCTTTACCGGCTGGTCGGTCGACGACTTAGCTTTCTTTGTCGATCCGCAGTTGCATGACGATGCAAGTAAACAGTTCCTAGGCTCAGTGGGCGCCTTCGATGGTGTGGACATCATCGACCTTATTTTGCAGCAACCTGTTGCCAGCGAATTTATAGCCGCCAAAATTTATCGGTTTTTTGTGCATACCGAACTTTCTGACGCTGGTGCCACGCAGTTGGGGCAGTTGTTGCGGCAAAAAAATTATCACATTGGCGACTTTTTACAGGTGCTCCTGCTCTCGGAAGAGTTTTACCGACACCGGGGTGGGCGCATAAAGGGCCCCGTGGAACTGGTGGTATCGACCTATAAACAACTGGGTCTTGAGCGTATTCCTGGCGTGCCAGACTTTAACCAAGCCACACAGGGCATCGGCCAAAGGTTACTGCATCCGCCCACGGTTGCTGGGTGGTCTCATGGTAGAAGTTGGATTACGCCCTCGCTGCTTTATGAGCGCGGCAATTTTGTGCTGGACGTACTGTTCCCGGATATGAATTTCGTGCCGCCTGACCGGTTTCCGGTGTACACCCCTGAGGTGGCGAAAGTGCAGGAGCGCTTGCGCCAGGGTATGAGCATCAGTGCCGCTACGCGTCCTACCGCGGTACAGCAAGGTGGCGTGATGGCTCAATCCAATGCTCTGGCAGATCGCGATGAAGACTTTAATACCCGAATTGGCAGCATGCGTGGTTGGCAGATGGCCATAGAGCGGGTTAAACCGATCTTACGCGCGCCGGCACGCGTTCGGCTAAGTGACGAAGTGCTGGCTGCAGGGCTAAAGACGCCAGAGGAGGTGGTGGCGTATTTGCATAACAAATATTTCAGTGTCGAACTGGCGCCTGAGGTGTTGCAAGATTTAGCGCGCTCTCTGGCTGCGGACTTAGCAGGTGAGGACATACCAGCAGCCCGCAGCTATCTTGAGTCGCCGCTGCGTCGGTTGCTGCATAAAATGTTGAGCCTGCCGGATTATCAGTTGGGTTAGGTTGGGGAGAAGTACGTTGATAGAGACTGTTGCGTGAAACGTAGAACCGTACTCAAAGGATTGTCCGGCGTGCTGAGCCTTGCCCTGGCGCCTAACGCGCTGGCCTTTACCTCACCGTCGGTCCGCGAAAATCCGGGTGCGCGTAAGCCGATTTTAGTGGCGCTGGAACTGTCCGGCGGCAATGATGGCTTGAATACGGTGGTGCCTTTTCGCAACGATGACTACTACCGGCTGCGGCCAACACTTGGCATTCCCGCCAAAGACCTTTTGCCCTTGGACGCAGAATTTGGTTTCAATCCGGGTCTTGTAGGGCTGCAGTCTTTGTGGCGCGACGAGCAGCTGGCTATTGTTCACGGTTGCGGTTATCCCCAGCCGTCCTATTCCCATTTCACTTCCATGGCGTACTGGCATACCGGTGCGCCGAATCGGGGTAGTGAATTTGGTTGGCTTGGCCGGGTTGCGGATAGCCTGGCGCACCAGCGTCGTGACAATATGCTGGTGAACATTGGCGCTCATCAGTCTTTGGCTGTTAACAGCAAGATTCATACGCCGGTGGTATTTGATGACCCGAACAAATTCCAGCGCGATCGATGGATGTCGGTGCCTGAATCCTCAGCAAACAATGCTTCAGGGCGTGGGTTTGATGCGCGCTCCAATCGCGCTTATTTGCATGCCATCCATGACAGTGCCCAGGCCTCGTCCAGCCTCATACGTTCGGCATGGCAGGCTTATGCTGCAGATGCAGATTATGGTGTTGCGCCCTTCGACCTGCCTAAAGTGGCGGCGTGTATTGATGCTGGACTGCCGACTCAGCTCTATCATGTATCTGTCAGGAACAATGCTTTTGATACCCACGTGCAGCAGCCGGCCCTGCATCGACGGCTGTTGAGTTATGTATCCGATGCGGTAACGGCGTTCGTCAGAGACCTGGATGCCAAAGGCCGTGCTGATGAGGTTGTGGTGCTGCTGTATTCCGAGTTCGGCCGCCGTCCTGCTGAAAATGCCAATCAGGGCACTGACCATGGGACTGCGAATGTGATGATGTTGGCTGGTAAGCCTATCCGTGGCGGACACTATGGAAAGCCGATGGATCTCAGTGCCCTGGGGCCAGAGGACAATCCCGTACATGGCGTGGATTTTCGCCGAGTTTATGCCAGTCTCATTGATGGCTGGCTGCGCAGTTCCAGCCAAGCGGTGTTGGGTGACGGGTTTTCTGGCTTCGATTTCTTTCGCATTTGAAATGCCGAGATGATGGCGTTGTGCTGGCATGAATAAGAATCATTGGGCAATACCGTGCTCTTTTCTACGCCGCTGGGTTTTAAAGACAGCGAACCACCGCCGCCTCAGTCGGTGACCGGGTTAGTTGCGCACAGTGCGGGGGTGCTGGCAGAGTTTTCTGCCCCGGAGGTAGACAAACTCAGAGCAGCAGGGGCGATTTAGTTCTTTAGCAAGCTGCAGCCGGCGGCATGTGCTAACCTTCGGCCCCCATTTTGTTGGAACAAATAGCGTGACCACTGAATTTAACACCATCGAAGAAGCTCTAACTGCGATCCGCAACGGCGAAATGGTCGTGGTGGTGGACGATGATGATCGAGAAAATGAAGGCGACTTGATTATGGCTGCCAGTAAGGCAACGCCAGAAGCGGTTGCGTTCATGATTCGGCATACCAGTGGTATTTTGTGTACGCCGATTTTGCAAGAGCAGGCCACAGCGTTGCACCTCGACCCGATGGTTGGCCGCAACGATGCACCTATGAGTACCGCGTTCACGGTATCCATTGATTATAAGCAAGGCCTTACCACGGGCATTTCCGCAGAGGAGCGTGCGGCAACGGTAGTCGCACTGACATCGAGCAATGTTGCTGCGGATGATTTCGTTCGCCCCGGGCATATTTTCCCCTTAGTCGCGCGTCAGGGCGGGGTATTGGTGCGTTCCGGGCATACTGAAGCCGGCACCGATCTGGCTGCCCTGGCGGGGCTACCGCCAGTGGGTTTATTGGCAGAACTGGTTAATGACAATGGTACGGTGCAGCGCCTGCCAGAGTTGGTGGAGTTCGCGGCAACCCATAAGCTCAAAATTATTACCATTGCGGATTTGATTGCGTATCGGCAACAACGCGAAAAACTCGTCGAGCGCAGTTACGAATTCGCTGTTAAGACCTCTATTGGCGACGCCAAGGCATTCGCTTATCGCACCCAGTTTGAAGATGCGGAGCATGTTGCTGTGGTATTCGGCGATATTGCGGCAATGGAATCAGTACCGGTGCGGATTCATCGTGAGAAGTTAGTCGAGGATATTTTTGGCACCCAAGGGGATCACGACACAAATGTCCTACAGGCTGCACAAAATAGAATTCAGAAATTGGGTGGTGGCGTTCTAATTTATCTGCGCACCGGCTTCGTCGGTGTGCCCCATGAAAATCTGGCGTCCCAGAGCAAAGAAGAAGAGCGCCGTAGCGAATGGCTTGAAGTCGGAGTAGGGGCGCAAATTCTCCGTGACTTAGGGGTCAGTAAGATTCGCTTAATCGCTGGCCGCGAAGTGGACTATGTCGGTGTTGAGGGCTTTGGGCTGACGCTGTTATCGACCGAGATTCTATAGAACCCGGCGCGGTTAGCGCCGGTACTGGAATACCACCCGCTTTCCTGGCGGGCCCACAAAAACGATACGCAGATCTTGGCCGCGAATATTGCAACTGGTGCAGCGCAGTTTTGCTCTTAGCTCAGTGACAGGAAAGTCGTTGCCGAGGCGTTGGATTAGTTTTTCAATGCTCAACTGCACACTGCGCTGGCAGCGTTCGCATTCCGCATAAAGATGGAAGGACTCTAGTAAATCGTTCAGGCTATGCATCGGTACTGCAGATGCTTGGCGCGTCAGCGCGGCTCCAGAACATACAAAACTACTGTATAAATGTACACTATAAGTTGACAGTTTAGACAAAGCAGCGCCAGCATTGTCGGCAATAACTGCCAGGAGGGGATCGTGTCGAAACCTATAGCAATTACCGTGGGTGACCCAGCCGGTATTGGTCCAGAGGTAGTACTGAAGACTCTGCTTAAAAACCCGCAGCCACGACATCCATGGGTCTTGGTCGGGGCGCGCTGGAGTTTGCAGCGCAGTGCAGAGGCGCTCGGCATAGCACTGCCTGCCGTCGATACCATAAAGGCATTTAATGAGGCATCGGCCGCGGTCAGTATTCTTGAGCCGGCAGATTCAGCGGCTCCGGCAGATTTTTGTTTTGGTCAGGTTCAAGCCGCTTGTGGTGATGTGGCGGTACGCTCTATCGAGCTTGCTGCTACTGGCTGTCTGAATAGTGAAGTAGCGGCGATGGTTACCGCACCGATCAACAAAGAGGCCATTCACGCGGCGGGATATGTGAATGACATCGGTCATCAAGAGATCCTCGCGCGTCTGGCAGGTGTCAACCGCACCGCTACGATGTTGATGACCCCTGGGCTAAAGGTTGTGCATTTATCGACTCATAAGTCGCTGGCGCAGGCTGTGGAATATGTGCGCCTCGACACGGTACTGGATAAGCTGCAGTTGATGCATGACACCCTGACACGTTGGGGTATGCAGCAACCGCGCATCGCACTGGCGGCACTTAATCCCCATGGTGGCGAAGGCGGTTTGCTTGGCCAAGAAGAAGTTGCGGAGCTAGCACCTGCAGTGGCACAGGCACAAACTCTGGGTATTGATGCCACCGGTCCGGTACCCGCAGATTCGGTATTTAATCGGGCGATTAATGGCGAGTTTGATGTGGTTTTGGCCCTCTATCATGACCAAGGGCATATTGCGATCAAGGTCCATAATTTCCATCAATCCACTACCGCAACACTGGGAATTCCCTTTGTTCGTACCTCTGTGGACCATGGCACAGCATTTGACATCGCGGGCACAGGTGCTGCGGACCCAACCGGTTTATTAGCCGCCGTAGAGGCCGCCGAGGCCATTGTGGATGGCCGTTTAACCTAGTCGTGTGGCGCGGTTTTAGTGGCCGCTGCCGATTTTTCCGCAAATACCAGCATCGCAGCAAACGCTCTGTTGTTATCTATGCGCACGCATAGGTCTGTGGCACACTCAAGCTCGAACTAAAGAGCAGATCAGCGCCAAATCATTGGGAGAGTGTGATGAAAGCAGCAGTATTTCGCGAAGTAAACGTGCCGATGGAAATTGAAGAGATCGCGGTTGCCAAACCGGGTCCCAGAGAGGTGCTGATTCGCACCATGGCGGCGGGAATTTGTCACAGTGATATGCACTTTTGGAATGGCAGTTACCCAGGCAAGGTGCCAATGGTGTTGGGCCACGAGAGTGCCGGTATTGTCGAGCAGGTCGGTAGTGATGTGCACTATGTTAAGCCCGGCGACCACGTTATTACCTGTTTGTCGGTATTTTGTGGCCATTGCGAGCAATGTGTAACAGGCCATCTCTCCCTCTGCCAGGAGCCTGAAACCAATCGTAGTTCTGACGAACAGCCGCGCTTGAGTCAGAACGATGAAGCGTTATCGCAGTTCGCGCAGTTGGGATCCTTTGCGGAAATGATGTTGGTGCATGAACACGCTTTGGTGAAAATTCGCGAAGACATGCCGATGGCTCAGGCTGCATTGATCGGCTGTGGTGTCACCACGGGGGTCGGCTCTGTTATCCACACCGCGAACGTCGAAACGGGTGCCACGGTAGCGGTCATCGGTTGTGGTGGCATTGGCTTGTCGGCCATCAACGGGGCAGCAATCGCCGGCGCATCGCGGATCATCGCGGTAGATATGGTAGCGTCCAAACTAGACCTGGCGCGTAAGTTTGGTGCCACGGACGTGGTTGATGCCAGTGACGGTGACGCGGTTGCCAAGGTAATCGAGATGACCGGCGGCGGTGTGCATTATTCCTTTGAAGCAATCGGTCTTAAAGCAACGGCTGAGCAGGCTTTCCAAATGCTGCGCCGGGGCGGCACGGCAACGGTTATTGGCATGATTCCGCCTGGGCAAATGGTCGCCTTACACGGTGTCGACTTTCTGGCCGAGAAGAAAATCCAAGGCTCTATGATGGGCTCCAACCGGTTTCGGGTCGATATGCCGCGATTCGTGGATTTCTATTTGCAGGGCCGGTTGCATCTGGACGATTTGATTTCCAGACGTATTGCGCTGGAAGATATCAATGAGGGCATGGCGGCTTTAAATACCGGAGAAATCGCGCGTAGCGTGATCATGTTCGACTAGACATTAGTTTGCGAGGGGGAGGTTATGCGCTGGTTATCGTTTTACCGCTCTGCACCCGATCATGGGCAGGGATCTAGGTATACCCAGGCGACCTTTGGCTACGTGGTTCCTGCGGAGGCTGCAGGTGCAGGCCAAGAGGGCGTTGTAGATGTGGGTGCGCGGAGTGAGTTCGGCACACTGCGCGAAGCCATTGCTGCGGATGCTCTGGAGCAGTTGGTCGAGCAGTGTGGCGATCAGGCAGACCTGCCTCTGCAGGGTTTGCATTTCGCACCGACGATAACGGACCCAAAAAAGATTCTCTGTGTTGGACTCAATTATAAGGCGCACCAGGAGGAGACCGGTCGTGGTGGCGAGGGTGTGCCCACAGTATTTGTTCGTTTTGCGGCAGCCCAGATGGGCCATGGTGAAGCCATGGTGCGGCCGCGAGAATCAGCGAGTTTGGATTTCGAAGGTGAGATCGCAATGATCATTGGCCGCGGCGGCCGACGTATTACGCGTCAAAACGCTATGAACCATGTCGCGGGCTTCGGCATTTATAACGACGGCAGCGTGCGCGAGTATCAGCGGCAGACTAGCCAATTCACCCCCGGTAAGAACTTTGCTAATACCGGAGGCTTTGGTCCTTGGATGATGACTAAGGACGAAATCGGTGATTTGTCGGAAATGGAGATAACCACACGTTTGAATGGTGAGGTGATGCAAAACGCCACAGCCGATTTATTGGTGCATGGTTTTGCTGAGTTGATTGAGTTTTGCTCGACCTTTATCGAACTGGAACCTGGGGATGTCATTGTCACCGGCACGCCAGGTGGCGTTGGCGCTGCGCGTAAGCCGCCAGTGTTTATGGATACTGGGGATGTAATCGAGGTAGAAGTTAAGCCCATTGGTACGTTAACAAATCCTGTTGTTAACGATGTGCAGGCTTAGCATTGGTATGACGTATTGGGTACATAGAGGCGCCATTACGCCAGAGGTCGCGTAGCAGCGACCGTTAAGATACACAATCACCGAAGTTGGGGGCGGTATGAGTAGCGAATTTAGCGGAGCGGATCTTATTGCGGACGCGTTGGCGCAATTGGGCGTTGAGCATGTCTTTGCCATTGTCAGCATTCATAACATGCCCATCCTCGACGCCATTAATCGATTGGGTAAAACCAAGATTATTGACGTACGCCATGAACAGGCGGGTACTCATGCAGCGGACGGCTATGCTCGAGCCAGCGGCAAATTGGGCGTCATGATCGCTTCAACTGGTCCCGGGACATCTAATACGGTCACTGGTCTATATGAGGCTCAGTATGGATCTTCGAGGGTGCTCGTCATCACCGGTCAGGCGGAAACCGCGTTCTATGGCAAGGGCCTCAGCTACGTACATGAAGCCGAAAATCAGGTGCCGATGCTCGCCAGCGTATGTCGCCGAGTTGAGAGTCCGCGCCACATAGAGCAGTTGGGTAATGCTTTTAATGCGGTGGTAAATGACATGTTTACCGGGCGCGGAGCGCCGGGTGCACTGGAAATACCAATAGATATTCAATATGCCGCGACCGCGCCCATCCAAGTTGTATTGCCCAAGGCTGAAGGGTTTCAGCCGGATGCGGATGGACTCACAAAAGTAGTCGAAAAATTAGCCAACGCGCGCAAGCGCATTATTATCGCGGGTGGTGGGGTTATTGCCGCGGGCGCCCATAACGAACTCCAAGCGCTAGCAGAGCAGTTGGATATACCGGTGCTGACGACTGTAGATGGGCGCGGGGTTATTCCTGAAACCCACCCGCTGTGTATTGGCAATTATTACAATTCCGCCGGTATGTATAACGCCTTGTTGGATGCGGATGTCACCCTGGCGATCGGCACCAAATTTGCGGTCGGTGTTGGCGGCCAGTTTGCGGCCCAGACGCCGCCGGGTGATCTGATCCATATCGATATCGATGGCAATATGATTGGCCGCACCCATACCGCTCAGCTCGGTTTAATCGCCGATGCAAAATCGGCATTGCAGGGTATAGCTGCACAGTTGCAAGAGCCTTCGCCAAACGACAGTCAGTTTAATGACGGCGTTTGGCAGGCCCGAGATGGTGTTCGAGCCGCCATGCGCGCACGCCTGGGGGATGATTGGCCCCGGGTCATGGACTGTATTCGCGACAAGTTACCCGCCGATAGTGTCTTTGTGCGTGATCAAACCATCTCTGCATACAACTGGGGTAATCAGCAATTTCCGATTCTTGAACCACGTACGTCGATCAATCCTACCTCTGGTGCAATCGGCCCTGGATTTCCCATGAGCGTAGGGGCGGCTATCGCCAGTCAGCGTAAGACACTGGTCATTCACGGTGATGGCGGCTTTATGTTCCATGCCACCGAGCTGGCGACCTGTGCGCAATATCAGGTGCCGCTGATTATTTGTGTTTTCAATGACTCGGGATACGGCGTATTGCGTTGGCTGCAACAGAATCAGTTTGGGCGCATTAACGAAACCGATCTGGGCAAGGTGGCTTTTGCTCAGATGGCTCAGAGTATGGGCGTGCCAGGACAGCGCGTTGCCAGTGTTGATGAATTTTCCGCGGCGATGGACACGGCAATGGCGGCACAGGGTCCGTATTTGATCGATATCGATATGGAGCATTTTGCGCCCATGGAAATTTCGGTCATGCCGAAACGCAAGTCAGAAGTGGACATCAAGAGTTAAGGGTGGGCTTACGCCTTACCAAGCCGTGGTTGTCGAGCGAGCAAGCCCTAGCCAAGGTGCGTGGGCAGATGGGCGTCTACCAATTGGCTGACGCAGATGGTGAAGTGATTTTTATGAGCTATGCCGGTGGACGCAGTCTGGGCGGGTTGCGCGGTGAAATAACTCGCAGTTTGGCGGAGCAGGCTCATGCTTGCCAAGTACGTTATGAGATAACCACCAGCTACTTGAGCCGCTACAAAGAGCTGCTGATGTTGCATCAGGCTGAACATGGCGTATTGCCGAACCACGATCCCAAGGTCAGGTTGGGTAGGCTTAGCCCTGCAGGAGGCGCTAATGGATCTTAACTTAACACCAGAGCAAGACTTGATTATCGGCATGGTGCGACGTTTTGTACGTGAGGAAATATTGCCCTTAGAGCAATATCTGGATCCCGACGCAGATGAGTTAGAAGACGACGACCGGCAACGGCTGATTGCTAAAACTAGGGAGATGGGCCTCTACGGTTTAGATATTCCACCGGAATATGGTGGGCCGGACATTGATCTAGTGACGCGTACGTTACTTGCGGTAGAAATGTCGCAACATCGAGCCGGCCTGTATGCACCCTGTTATGGCACCTTCGGTGGTGCTGGTTTGGCGCAGTTGTTTGAAGCTACGGAGCAGCAAAAAGAGCAATACCTATATCCCACACTGCGCGGCGAAAAACGTGGTTTCTTTGGATTGTCGGAACCGTCCGGTGGCTCTGACCCCGCCCGTGCGATCCAAACTAAGGCGGTCCGTGATGGCGACGACTGGGTGATTAACGGCGGTAAATTGTGGATCAGTGGAGCCGACAAGGCCGACTTTGGTTTGGTTTTTGCGCGCACGGATACTGATCAAGGTCGTAACGGCGTGACGTGTTTTATTGTTGATACCGATCAGCCTGGTTTTCATGTTCGCCGTATCGTGCACACACTGCGTTCAGCGCATTACGCCACCGAGCTGCAATTTGAAGATCTTCGCGTGTCTAATGACAACATTCTCGGTCAGCTCAACAAAGGGTTCGCGATCGCTAACGATCGTTTAACTCGGCAACGTATCCCCTATGCGGCGGGTTGCATTGGGGTAGCCATTAAAGCTCAGGAGATGGCTTTAGAATATGTGCCCCAGCGGGAAACTTTTGGCGCGCCGTTATCGACTCGCCAATCTATTCAGTGGATGCTGGTGGACAACGACATCGACATTCGGCAAGCGCTTTGGATCACCTTGGAGGCTGCAAGCAAAGCCCAGCAGGGCGAATCGTTTCGCAAAGAAGCGGCCATGGCTAAATTAGTCGCCACCGAAGCCGGTGGTCGTGTGGTGGACCGTTGTATGCAAATGTTCGGTGGGTTGGGCGTGGCTAAGGACCTACCGTTTGAGCGCTGGTATCGAGAAATGCGTATTCGCAGAATCGGCGAGGGTCCTAGTGAAGTTCAGCGCCATGTGATCGCCCGTGAGCTGCTGGGGGCATCACTGCGCTAAGGTGCTAATGCCAGTGCCGTCGGATTCGCCGTGACACGGTAAATCACTCCCGCTTTATCATCTGAAATCAGCAGCGCTCCATCCGGCGTTGGTAGTACATCGTTGGGCCGACCCCAAGCGTTCTCGCCTTTCAGCCAACCGGTAATGAACGGCTGGTAGTTGGGCTGGCCGCTGGTGTCGAAAGTCGCGACGCTGACCTGATAGCCCACCTTCTTACTGCGATTCCAGGAGCCGTGCTCGGCAACGAATAGGGCAT
>Ga0163109_10001112_pt1 | contig 21316 bp, 17 predicted proteins | sample CRUFie1St13metaG_FD_108704 | JGI IMG/M metagenome (GOLD analysis project Ga0163109, IMG submission 108704) | Marine microbial communities from the Costa Rica Dome - CRUD Field 142mm St13 metaG | ecosystem: Environmental > Aquatic > Marine > Oceanic > Photic zone | place: Costa Rica: the Eastern... | reverse complement strand
CGGGACAGTTTTTGCATCCAGTTGGGGTCCGGTTGGGTTAATGAGTATCTGGAGCCGGACGATTACTGCGCGCGGCGCGCGCTGGGGCATGCTTGCAGGCTTGCTGGCGAACGTTGTTCCTGCCGGGCTCGATTACGTCGATGTTATCGATCTGCCGAGCTATCTGGAACCGGTTCTGCTGGGCATTGTGGCCTCCGTCCTTTTTGCTCGATTGGGTTCTAGAGGCGATGCCGTCTCAGAGGCAGAGCGAGATTATCGAACGCAACTTCACCAAACGCCTCCAGTCGATGTCGATCGGCGGGCGACACGTATCACGTTGCTGGCGCCTACGCTCTTGATTGCTTACGGATGTGTGATGCCATTCTTGCTACTGCACTTTTACGTGGAGCCTTACCAGCTCGGTGCGGGCATTATCGAGTTGGGTGAGAACATTGATTGGCATCATGCGGAGCCATGGTTCGTCATTGGCCCATTGCTCATTCATGTTCCCCTAGGAGTGATTGCATGGCGGGTGATTCGACGTCGGTACTCACCGAGTGCGTCTACCGCGCCCGCCAGTCACGCGTGATCCATCTGGCTCTTCTGCCCTCACGCATCTTTCAGTATGCGCCGTGCGGCGTTGTGTCCTGGTGCGCCGGTCACGCCGCCACCGGGGTGCGCACCTGAACCGCACAGATAGAGGCCTTTCATCGGCGTGGCGTATTGTGCGGCATCGGGGTGTGGCCTCATATTGAACAGTTGGTCGGGTTCGAGTCTGCCATGGCAGATGTCACCGCGGGTCATCCCAAGCATCCGCTCCAGATCCAGTGGTGTAAGGCATTGGTGACCCACTGTAATGTCCCTCAATCGAGGGATGAAGCGCTCCACGTAGCTGAAAATACGCTCAGTGATGTGATCTTTTTCATTGTCCCATGAGCGTCCGCCACTCAGGTCGTATGGCATGTATTTGCATAGGAGGCTCATTACGTGGTGGCCTCGCGTATCGGTCAATGTCGGGTCCAGCACGCTGGGTATAATCGCTTCAATGATCGGCGGATCCGCAGGCTCGCCCCGCTTGGCGCTGTGGAATGCGGCATTCAAATGATCGGCACTCTCGATCATCGTGATACTGGCTCGATGATGTGCCCCCTCGGCACCGGGAAGTGCGGCAAATTCTGGCAGCTCAGACAATGCGAGGTTCATGCGCAGGGAGGCAGACTCCTGTCGGAAGCTCCTCACGTCACGGGTAAAGTCCTCTGGAAGATACTCTTCACCCAATAGTGTGAAAAACGTGCGCTTGGGATCGGTGTTGGCTGCAACAACCGGTGCAGTCAGGACTTCTCCCGAGGCAAGCGTGACACCTGTGACCCTCTCATTCGATACGTTAACGCGTTGCACTGCAGCGTCGGTCCGAATCGTTACGCCGTGAGTCATTGCCGATTTCATCATCGCTTGGGTGATACCGCCCATACCACCTTTGACAATACCCCAGGCGCCTGCTCGCCCATCGACCTCGCCGACGGCGTGGTGCAACATCGCCAGGCTGGCGCCAGGCTGGCTTAAGGGCGCGTAGTTGGCAGGCATGATGTGGGCGGCCACCATCGACTTCACTTTTTCGCTTTCAAACCAGCGGTCAATGATCGTTTCCGGCGCGCCGATGAAGAACTGCATCAGTCGCCAGCGTGCTTCCGCGTCAAGCCGGAACACATCAACACCCATTTTGAGCATGGTGAGGAGATCTCCGACGCCCTGTTCCCCTAATTTAGGCGGCTCGTTAAGCCATTGCTTGGCCAGTAGCTGCCCAATTTGATCCACAGAGTGCTCGAACGACTCATAAGCCTGAAAGTCGGTTTGAGAAAATTTTTCAAACTGTGCTCTATTGCACTGCTCATCGGCGGTAAGCAGCAAATGGTCACCACTGGAGTCAATGTAGAGCGCGTTCTCCAGCATAATGGCTTCGTAGCCGTAATCGCCCAGCTGTAAATCCTCAACAACTTCAGGCCGCAGCAGACTCACGACATAGGAAAACGTTGAATTACGGTACCCCGGGCAAAACTCCTCCGTGACGGCTGCTCCCCCTACAATTGAGCGTTGCTCGAGCACGCAAACACTCATCCCGCCTCTGGCGAGGTAGTTGGCCGTGGTGAGCCCATTGTGGCCCGCACCGATGACGATGGCGTCACAATGGCTCATGGAAAATCCAATTACTTGCCTGACGCAAGACGCTTTCGATAGTACTGCACCCAGAGAAGATAGGAGGGGAAAGTTGGATCGAAGAGTGCTTGGCCGGTCGCATCAATAGACCGTTAGTATGCTTCCGTGAAGGCTCGTATGTCGACGCCTCTCAACCGCCTTACACTCAATATTCATCTGTGGGAGTGCAGACCATGACTGCTCACAATCATGACTCCGATGTCATCATTATTGGTGGCGGCCATAATGGCCTGGCCTGTGCTGGGTATCTGGCAAAAGCGGGGAAGTCGGTACGACTTTTTGAAGCGCGCGGCATTCTGGGCGGCGCAGCCGTCACTCAGGAGTTCCATCCTGGGTTCCGCAATTCCGTGTATTCCTACTCAGTAAGCCTGCTCCACCCGCAGGTCATCAGTGATTTGTCACTCGAGCAGCATGGCCTCGAAATTATGGAACGGCCCGGCGGCACGCTCAGTTTGCTTGAGAATGACCACCTGTTGTTGACCCGAGACGACAACCAGGCGCGAGCAGAGATCGCCAGATTTTCAAAGCGTGATGCTGAGCGAATCGAGCAATTCGAGGAAGGGATCAGTGCGGTGGCGATTGCGCTTCGCGAACTGGCGACTCAGGCACCTCCCGATTTTGGTGGAGGCTGGCGCGACATGATGCAGTTGCTGTCGGCTGGGAATGTCGCCAGAAAGTTGGGTTCGCACTCGCAGAAGGTGTTGGCGACACTATTGACCAGTTCTCTTGGCGATTACCTGGATTCCTGGTTCGAGGGAGAGGCGCTCAAGGGCGTGCTGGGATTAGAGGGCGTCATTGGCAACTTTGCCAGCCCTTACCAATCTGGCACCGCTTACATCCTGCTGCACCACGCATTTGGCGAGGTGAAAGGTCGTGCCGGCGCATGGGGGATCGCCAAAGGTGGTATGGGTGCCATTAGTGATGCCATGGCGCGCTATGCCCAAGCCCAAGGTGCCGTGCTAGAAGTCGGCGCACCGGTTGACAATATTGTGATGGAAGGACGTCGGGCTGTCGGCGTCACGCTGGCCGATGGGCGAACGTTTTACGCACGACAGGTCGCCGCTAATGTACATCCGCAGACCTTGCTAACGAAAATGCTGGATCCCGAGCTGTTAAGTGATGAAGATCGGCGGCGCATTGAGGGCTACCGCAGCCACTCGGCAACCTTCCGAATGAACGTCGCCTTGTCTGAGTTACCTCGATTCACCTCGATGGCAGGGCGCGGCGACGCGCATTTTGCGGGAGCCATCGAGGTCTCGCCCTCTTTATCGTACATAGAGCAAGCCTATCTTGATGCCAAGCAATTGGGTTGGGCACAACGGCCCGTGATCTCGATGCAGGTGCCCACCACCCAAGATAACTCACTGGCGCCCGAGGGCGCGCATGTCGCAAGCCTGTTCTGTCAGCACTTTCAGCGTCATTTGCCCAACGGGCAAAACTGGGATGATGTCCGAGACAAAGTCGCTGATCAGATCATTGATACCATCGATGCGTATGCACCCAACTTCAAAGGATCAGTGCTGGCTCGCCAGATCAAGACGCCGCTCGATATCGAGCGTGATCTTGGCATGATCGGAGGAGACATCTTCCACGGTGCATTACAGCTTGATCAGTTCTACTCCATGCGCCCGATACCGGGCCATGCGTCTTACCGGATGCCAGTCGATAATGTTTTCTTGTGTGGTTCTGGCGCGCATCCGGGCGGCGGCGTCACCGGGTTGCCCGGCCGTAACGCCGCGCAGATCATGTTGCGGGGTCGGTAAGCCTAGCCTAGTCGCCGACCGGCAGTTGAGGATCATCGGCGAGTGACACTTCGTGGTCCTCTATGACCTGATATAGCGGGAAATCTACCCATGTGTCGTTCAGGTAATTCAGTTCGGGCACTTCCTCTTTGGGGTCAACGATTAGGTTGTAGATAGAAGGATAGGCAATGTCTTTTACCGCATAGGTGTCAGAGTCCATTTCCTTGAGCAAGATTTTCCAGTCGCGCCATTTGGCACCAAATAGGGTGTTCCCGATATAGATGACGAGACTCTCTCGCGCCGAGCTGTCGGTTTTTCCCATAAAGAAACCTGACTGATCCACGCCATCCAAGACGCGGTCGGTCGGCGTGTCAGCGCCAACAAATCGGGCGATCGTCGGAAAGACATCGAGTTGATGCACCATCTCGTTGGAGACGCGCTGTGCAGGGATTTTGCCGGGCCATCGGATTATGAACGGCACCCTTAAAGAGCCCTCATAAGGAGAGAACATGCCGCTGCGCCATGGTCCTGTGAAACCAAACGAACGTGGTACGCCTTCTCGGCCATTGTCCGAGGTGAAGATAAAGATCGTGTCCTCGACGAGCCCAAGAGTTTCCAGCTTCGACAGTAACTCGCCGACATAGGTGTCAGTTTGCGCCAGTACATCAGCAAAGCTGCCGTGACCTGTACTGCCATAAAAGTCCGGATGTGGGTCTACGGGTTCATGAGTTTGTGTATAGGTGACGAAGGCAAAAAAGGGTTGCGCTGCTGCTGCCTGTCGCTCGATAAAGTCGAGGGTGTTGTCGGTAATCTCCCTGTCCATCACGGTGCGTTTGGCGCGGTCAAAAACCTCTAGCTCCTTTGGCTCCTCGCCTTTGCGGCCCGACATGACATGAGCGAAACGAATGTCGGGATGGGCGTCGGGTTGGAAGCTGTTGCTGTCGGGCCAAAAGGCGCGGTCTGATGATCGCGGGAGGCCGATCCATTCATCGAAGCCCTGGTCAGTGGGGAAGCGGCCGTCTGTGTCTCCAAGGTGCCATTTCCCGAAAATACCCGACACGTAGCCCTGCTTCTCGAGCAGCTCTGCAAGGGTGATTTCCCACTTAGTGATGCCATACCAGACTCCCCGCGGAGGACTGTTTTCTCGCTGTCGTGTGCGAATGCCGTACCGGCCGGTCAATAAAGCTGAGCGAGAGGGGGTGCACTCAGCTTCGACATTAAAGTTGGTTAGGCGCATCCCCTGCGCGGCGATGCCGTCGATACTTGGTGTGGGCGCGCCCCTCATTACGCCGCCACCGTAGACGCCGACCTCGCCCCAGCCAAAGTTGTCCATGAGTACCAGCACGATGTTGGGCTTGTGAACGGTCGCGTCAGTCTGGGACGCCGCGGTTGCAAACCAGGGCGACGTCAGTGTTAAGAGGAATGCCGTCAAGCCAGCGAGGAGATGCGCGCGCTTTCCAGATTTCATAAGGTCATAACCGGGACGGGAGACACTGCGTGAGTCTACCCTATGTTTTCTGCCCCGCGAGATCTCCGACAGGAACCGGTCCTCTCGGGTACAGCTCGCCTTCAGCAATTGCCATGACCTATTTGTATAGGGTTCGATGGTACGTTGTTCACGCATCCGATCTCATGGTGCAAAGTGACTCGAGCTGCAGCCGCTGCGCGGCGTTGACCTCGTTTCGCCTTGCCAAAGGCTGCGCTGCCAGAGGAAGATGGGGTCGAGCTCTCGGATGCAATCTCTTGACCCTGAATCGACCTCGCTGCGACCAGAATCGCGGTTATAAGCGATCTCGCAAAGCCGCTCTTTGTATTTTGGTGGCGGACATGGGCCACTCTGAGACGAAGATCACGCGCCGGGGCACCTTATATGAGGCGATCTGTCCCGCACAGTAGGCTATGATGTCCGCTTCCGTCACGGTCGCGTCAGGGCGCAGCTCAATAAACGCCACGGGTACCTCCTGCAGCCGCTCATCCGGCGCACCAATGACCTGTGCCATGGCAATGTCCGGATGCGTTGACAGCCAGGACTCTATCTCGAGGGGCGACACATTCTCACCGCCAACTTTCAGCATGTCTTTGAGTCGCCCGTGAAAGCAGATGCGGCCTTTATTATCGAGTGAACCCATATCGCCGGTGTGAAACCAGCCTTCCTTGTCAAAGGCTTTGGCGTTCTCCTCGGGTTGATTGTAATAACCCTGAAAGACTGAGAATCCTTTGACGCAGATTTCTCCCTGACTCCCTTCAGTCATCGCTTGATCACTTTCAGGGTCACGAATACTTACCTCAACACCGGGGTAGGGTTGTCCGCAGTTTCGCGCTCGCTCGTCGGCAGGGTCGGCAGGGTCCGTGTGGCTGGCGATGCCACTTAACTCCGTCATGCCGTAGGCACTGATATGTGTCGCCAAGGGCATCGCGGCCATATTGGCTTCCAGTGCTTCGGTATGCGCCACATTGTTAATGAGCCTGATGCAGGAGAGGGTCTCGGGTTTAAGATCCGGGTGTGCGATGAGGTCCGCCATGATGGCGGGGAACGCTGGGTATAAAAACGTCGCTTGCTCTTCGTGTATCTGCTTCACCGCGCGGTCGATGTCGACCGTATGATCGGTGAGGAACGTGCCCGCCTCATGCATTAGCGCGAAGAGCGGCAGAATGGAGGCCATGTGAAACAGCGGGAGGGGGTCCCACATCACGTCGTGATGCGTGACAGACAGCCGATCGCGCATGGCCGCCGCGGTCCAAAATACGGAGTGATGATTGAGCGCGCAGCCCTTGGGCATAGAGGTCGTGCCCGAGGTAAACATGATCAGCGCGGTGCTCATCGGGTCAACCCTATCGGTAATGCCGATGAGGTCCTGCTCTGTCACGTCTTCAGCGCTGCCGCGAAAGTCCCTCCAGGGCTCGAACGGACCGCTCTGGGTGTTATCCAGCGTGACTAGATGTTCAAGTTTCGGTGCGGCGTCGCCGGCTAGGGATGAGCGCGCAGCATCTTGTAGTAGTTCGGGAAACGCCTCGAGCAACCTCTCGGCGTTCGGGACGGCGCGGAGGTTGCCAGTCACGATCCACCTCAGATCACAGTGACCCACCACATGCCGAAGTTCCTGAGTGCGAAAGCGCGCGTTCAGTAGGACCGCCACAGCACCGATCAGCACGCAGGCGAAGAGAAGCGGGAGGTATTCGGGACGGTTGGTTGCGAGAATGCCTATGTGATCGCCTGACTTAACACCGCGTGCCACGAGGGCGCGCGCAATTGCGTGACTCTCATTTGAGAAGGCGGCGTAGCTTAGGCGGTGATCCCGGAAAACAATGGCGTCGTGGCTTGGGTGGCGCCGTGCCGCGCTGCGTAGGAGTTCGCCCAGAAGTGGTGTCGCCGATGCCTGCACCCGCCGTCCTTTTTATGATCGATGCTATCCCGCGCCTGCAGGATACCGTGGTTGCCACGCTACCCTCATCCTATGAGCCTCGAGGCGCAGGCGCGAGGGTCACTGTACGCCCGGCGGTAGTGTTAGTCTGGGAATGGCAGAACGGGGGCCTCCAATTGGATATCGATCGCACAACATTGATTGGCCGCGAGCTGCGCTCGGCGATCTATACCGTGACAGAAGTGGACGTGAATGATTTTCTGGGTGTGGTTGACGAGCCAGGATTCGCTGCCACGCGCGAGATCACCGCTTCTGCAGCCGATAATGCGTCGTTGGCGCCACCGTCTTTCGCGCCCTTTGTGGCCGTGTTGGGGTTGCTTAAAACCTTTGACTGGCAGGATGACTTTCTTTTTGACTACCGGACGGGCACTGCCATGTTTGGCGAGCAGTCCATTGAGTTTCACCGGCCACTGCGAGTCGGAGAGGTGGTAGCTATCGCCGCATCAATCAGCGACGTCTGCGAGAAACAGGGCAAAAGTCTTTTTGATGTGATTGAGGTGACGTTTGAGATCACGGGTAGTGCAGAGGGGGACCGGCTGATGTCCGGGCAGCAGTCCTATATCTTGTTCAAATGAGCGAAGCACTATCCAAACCCTATTTTGAGGACCTCGAGGTGGGCATGGTGTTACCGACCATGGAGTTGGGGCCTATGGACCGGTTTGACTACATCCCGATCGCGCTGATTCTGCGGGACACCAACCCGCTCCATCTCGATCGCGTGTATGCGCGGGAGCGCGGACTGCCCGACGTGGTGCAGCAGGGGCCGCTTAATCAGGCGTTTCTATATCGCTATTTCACCTCATGGCTGCATCATCCTTGGGATTTGATGGCAACCAAGATGCGCTTTACCGCCAATGTATTTCCGGATGATGTTTTGCAGTGCGGCGGCGAGGTCCTCGATTTAGTTGAGGAGCCGGGCGCTGGTGGGGTGGTCAACTGCGCGGTATGGCAACGCAACCAGGATGGACAGACCATTCTCAAAGGCGAGGCCAAAGGCCGCGTGCCCGGTCGATAACGTGCCCTGCCTTGCTAAACTTCGAAGCCATTCGGGTGACTGATCCTGTGGGTCAGCAGTTCCGGCACGGGGCTGCGTGGTGGGCACTGGTCTTGCTCACGGCGACCTATACCTTCTCGTTTATCGATCGGCAAATCATCAATTTGCTGGTTGACCCGATTCGCACGGATCTGTCGCTGTCGGATTCACAGGTGAGTTTCCTGCAGGGCTTGGCCTTTGTTCTGCCCTACGTGATTTTGAGTATTCCCTTGGGCCGCGTTGTGGACCGCGCGAATCGTATTCGGGTTTTGGTCGTGGGCATTCTGTTCTGGACCATCAGTTGCGTGAGCTGCGGGTTGGCCAAGAACTTCTGGCAGCTGGGCGCGGCGCGCATGGGTGTCGGCGCAGGAGAGTCCAGTGTGACGCCTGCCTCTTGGTCGCTTTTGGCGGACTATTTTCCCGAGGACAAACGTGCACTGCCGGTCAGTATTTTTCTGATGGGCCCTTATCTGGGTGCGGGGCTGTCGCTCATTCTGGGTGCAGAAGTCGTCGGCTGGGCGAGCGGCTTGGGGTCTATCGAATTGCCTCTCATTGGTGCGGTGGCGGCGTGGCAGCTCACCTTTATGCTGGTCGCCTTGCCCGGCTTGATCATGGTTTTCCTGCTGCCGCTGTTGCGGGAGCCGCCGCGTACTGAAAAGCTAAACACGACCAACAACCGACTCAGCTGGGGAGAGGTCGCTAGCTACGTGTGGCCACGTCGCGGGGTATTTGGCGCCTATCTGTTGGGTGCGCCGTTTATCGTTCTTGTGCTGTACGCGCTGCAAGCCTGGGTGCCCAGCTTGTTGATTCGCGTGCATGGCCTCGAGATTGTTGAGGCGGGTCGCTACTACGGGTCCCTTGCTCTGGTCGCGGGTTCGGCAGGTGTGCTTAGTGGGCCGGTAGTGGCGCGTTGGCTGGCGAGTCGCATTGATCCGACTACTGCGCCCCTCGTGACTTCGATTTACGCCACCTGCCTGCTGATTCCCGTACTCGTCGGCGCAGGTCTGGCTGAGTCGCTGACGTGGACTTTGGTTTTGATTACTGGGGCGAGCTACCTCGTGACCTTCCCGCTGGCCTTGTTCGCGACGGGGTTGCAGAACGTCTCTCCCAACGAGATGCGCGGACTGATGGCGGGCTGTTACGTGTTGAGCACCAACCTCATTGGCCTGGCGTTGGGGCCGACCAGTGTGGCCATCGCAAACGATTACATTTTTGAAAGCGCGCAGGCGGTGGGCAGCTCGCTGGCTCTTGTAGGGGGCGTTGTGCTGCCTATGTCGGTGTTACTCATGTGGCGAGGTCTCGCAGCCATTAAGCAAGCGGCTTGAATTATCGGCTCGTGTGACGAGTCGTTGTGTCACAGCATCAGAGAAGATGTCCTAAAGCGCAGCGGTGGCGCTCTGCGGCGGCCGAGTGCAGACGACCACTAACGGAGAGTGGTCTGCATCGACCCGCTGCCGCGTATAGAGCCGGTACATAGTGCGGTGAAATAACGCTTGTATTGTGAGCACTTCCACCCATACTGCACCCCAACTTAGGGAGGGCGCGACAAGACCGCATCATCCCGATCTAATTCGCCGACGGCGACACTCAACATAGAGCACACCATGACCGCATTCGCTGAGCTGGGCCTCAACGCCAAGCTCGTTAAAAACATTGCCGCAAAAGGCTACGACAGCCCCTCACCTATTCAGGCGAAGGCTATTCCGCTGGTGCTGTCTGGCTGCGACCTTATGGCGGCTGCGCAAACCGGTACGGGTAAGACAGCGGCTTTCACGCTGCCTGCGTTGCAGATGCTCAAGAACTCGGGACGCCCGGGCCCCAAAGACGTCAGCTGCCTCATTTTGACGCCGACCCGTGAGTTGGCAGCCCAGATTGCCGATGGTATCCGCGCCTATGGTGCCGGTATCAAACTGCACAGCCAGATGGTCTGTGGTGGTGTGAACATTCGGCCGCAAATCCGCAACTTGGCGCGGGGCGCCGATATCCTTGTCGCCACTCCCGGCCGCTTGTTGGATCTGTTGGGGCAGGGTGCGGTGCGACTTGATCACGTAAAAATGTGGGTGCTCGACGAGGCTGACCGAATGCTCGACATGGGCTTTATACCCGCCATGCGCCGCATCCACGCGGAACTGCCTAAAGAGCGTCAGACGCTGATGTTCTCCGCCACTTTCTCGTGGGATATTGAAAAGCTGGCCGGAGAGTTTTTGCACCAGCCCAAAAAGATACAGGTGACACCCGCCAACACCACGGTAAGCCGCATTGATCAGACCGTGTATCCGGTCGATAAAGCGCGCAAAACAGAACTACTCAAGCATCTGGTCGCCAGCGAGCGATGGGGACAAGTGCTGGTGTTTTCTCGCACCAAATACGGCGCCGACAAGCTGTCCCGCAATCTGTCGAAAGCGGGCATCGCCAGTGACTCCATTCATGGCGATAAAAAGCAGGGTGCGCGAACCCGCTCACTGAAGCAGTTTAAAGATGGGCGCCTGCAGGTATTGGTTGCGACAGATATTGCAGCGCGTGGCATCGATATTCAGCAACTGCCACGCGTTGTGAATTTTGACCTGCCCCATGTGGCCGAGGATTACGTGCATCGTATTGGCCGCACCGGGCGTGCGGGTGAGGCGGGCATTGCGCTGTCGTTGGTGAGCGCTGATGAGGTGGCTCAACTGCAGAAGATTGAAAAGCTGATCAAAAAAACACTGCCCCGTGAAGAAGTCGAGGGGTTCGAGCCCGAGCATCGATTGCCCACCAAAGAGGTCAAATCCACGGGCAAGCGTCCGCCCAGAAAAGCCAAGCCCAAGCCCGGTGCCAGAAAACAGCACAATGGACAGGGCAAGAAACGACAAGGTGGGCCATCGGCAAAGCGCCAAGGTCAGTCAGCCAATCGCGGTGGCCGGAAGGGAAAACCCGTACGCGCCAGCGCCTGAACCCTGCCACTCAAGTCACGCTCGAGATACAACGCGGTTGGCAACCTCACCGTGGATGCGAACTGAGCTCTTTATGACTTCGGATATCTCAACACCGGCTGCTGACACGCTGCAATACCTGAAACAGCCTTACGGTGAACTGGCCTGGCTCATTAACGCCCACGCCACAAATCAGCCTGAACGCCTTGCGCTGGATGATGGCGAGGAGCAGTTAACCTGGGGCAAGACTGCCGCGCTGGTGAATCGTATCGCCGCTCAGCTGCAGGCCGAGGGCCTACAAACGGGCCAAGCGGTCTCCATTCTTGGCACTACAACCATTCGCTATGCGCTGGTGTACTTGGGCGCCATTGCCGCGGGTGGTTGTGCTGCTCCGCTAACTACTTCAGCAACCCCGCAACAACTCGCCGCGATGATGGCGGACAGCGGCGCGGAGCATTTATTTATTGATCACACCAAGCGTGCGGAGTTGGCCGACAGTGGTGTGGCGTTGCCCGCCCTCAAGCACGTGATGATGGATGCATCGGACGACTCGGACGGTGCGCCGTTCCTGTTCGATTGGATGGCTGATGAGGGTGCGACACCTCTTGACGCCGATACCGCCCCTAGCGACCCCTACAACATTATTTATTCCAGCGGCACCACCGGCACACCAAAAGGTATCGTGCACAGTCGTCAGATGCGCTGGTATCAAATGGCGGTAGGGGAGGAGAGTGGCCTGGGGCAGCCGGGCCAGGTGACGCTTCTTTCAACGCCGATGTACTCCAATACCACGCTGAGTGTTTTTGTGGCCACTATGGCCTACGGCGGCACCGCCGTGGTGATGCGCAAGTTCGATTGCGCGCAGTGGCTGGAGCTGGCCCAGCAACATCGGGCATCGCATACGATTTTGGTGCCGGTGCAGTACCAACGGCTGATGGACTTCCCACAGTTTGATGAGTACGACCTCTCCAGCATGGTGCTGAAGTACTGCACCAGTGCGCCGTTTTCGGCAGAGCTCAAGGCCGAGGTGGTGAGCCGTATGCCTGGGGCACTGATCGAGATCTATTCCATGACCGAAGGCGGCGTAGTATGCCTGCTCCGCGCCGACACTAACTCCGACAAGCTCCACACCGTGGGCATTCCCTGGGGCGGGAGCGAGGTGTTCACGATTGATGAGCAACTGAACCGTCTGCCTGCAGGCGAGATTGGTGAACTGGTCGGGCGCTCCAACACCATGATGTCGGGCTATCAGAACCAGCCTGAGAAAACCGAAGAGGCCAGCTGGTACGACGACAACGGTGAGCGCTGGCAGCGCATGGGCGATATTGGTCGTGTCGACGAGGAAGGTTTCGTGACGCTCCTCGGCCGCTCCAAAGACATGATTATTTCTGGCGGTTTCAACATTTACCCACGAGATCTGGAAGATGCCTTGCTAAAGCAACCCGAAGTGGTAGATGCCGCTGTGATTGGTATTCCGTCGGAAGAGTGGGGTGAGACACCCCTTGGCTTTGTGGTCGCGGCGGGCGGCGAGACACTGGATCTCCCCGCAGTCTGCGCTCGCGCCAACGTGAAACTTGGCAAGACCCAACGCATCTCGGCGCTCAAGCAGCTCGATGAGCTGCCTCGGAGCCATATTGGCAAGATTCTCAAAACCGCGCTGCGAGAGATGGTGTAAGAGACTTGACCCTCTTTATCACGCCACGTAGCGTGCAGAGTCCTTTTTACTGCCCCGGCAGCCACTAATAAATCAAAGACGCGCATGTGCGTCACAGTTAGATTTTTCAGGAGAAAAATCATGGGTAATGCCTATATTGTTGATGCTTGCCGAACTCCCCGCGGGATCGGCAAGGTCGGAAAAGGCGCACTTGCGCACCTGCACCCCTCTTACCTGGGTTCGACCGTGCTCGCCGCCATGGCCGAGCGGAATAACCTCAATACCGCCGAGGTCGACGACATCATCTGGGGCACCTCATCGCAAACGGGTAAGCAGGGCGGTGATTTGGGTCGCATGGCGGCACTCAACGCCGGCTACGATGTGCGCTCTTCGGGCGTGACCTTGGACCGTTTCTGCGGCTCGGGTATTACTACAGTGAACCTCGCCGCGGCGCAGATCATGTCGGGCATGGAGGATCTGGTGATCGCAGGGGGTACCGAGATGATGAGCTACCACGGCCAGATTGCAGACCCCTCCAAGCCGCCAATGATCGACTCGGGCAACCTCGAGCTACGCGCGATGCACCCCCAGTCACAGCAGGGTGTTTGTGCCGATGCGATTGCCACCCTTGAGGGCATTGATCGCGACGCCGTAGATGACCTCGCGTTGGTCAGTCAGGCACGGGCTGCGCAGGCTATTGCCGAAGGCCGCTTCGACAAGTCTTTGATCACGGTCAAGAACCCTGACGGTACGGTCGCACTTGATCACGAGGAGTTCCCCCGGCCGGAAACCACCAAAGAAGGTCTGTCAGAACTGAAGACGGTTTTCAGTGTAGTGCGGGATGTACCGGTCGATGAAGCAGGTACCACCTATGGTGCGCTGATCCAGCAGAAGTACCCCGAGATCACCGAGTTCAACCATATCCACCACGCGGGCAACTCCTCGGGTGTGGTCGATGGCGCCGCCGCACTGTTGCTGGCCTCCGAGGCCTACATGGAAAAGAGCGGTATGACGCCGCGGGCACGGATTGTGGCCACGGCCAACATGGGGGATTGCCCCACGCTGATGCTGAACGCTCCGGTGCCAGCGGCAGAGAAAGTATTAATGAAAGCCGGGCTCACCAAAGACGATATCGATGTCTGGGAAATCAATGAAGCCTTCTCTGTCGTAGCCGAGCGCTTTATTCGCAAGCTCGATTTGGACCGCGAAAAGGTCAACATCAATGGTGGTGCGATGGCACTGGGCCACCCCATCGGCGCGACCGGTTCGATTCTGGTGGGTACGGCACTCGATGAGCTAGAGCGCCAGGGCGGCCGCTATGCGTTGATTACCATGTGTGCGGCGGGCGGAATGGCCCCAGCGATCATTATTGAACGGGTTTAATCGCCTCATAGCGTGCTCAATATTGACGTGGCACCGATGGCCAATGTGAGTGAAATCTCCACGAGTTACTCGCCCTGTGCCCGAGACATTACTCGCCGCTGGTTACATTGGCGCCTGGAATATCAATAAACACCCCTGTGCTCGGCCCCAGTGGAATATCCAGTATCACCCAGCCGATAGTCATCAATAACCCGGCGATCATCAGGCCGATGGAGTAGGGCAGCATTGTCGCCGCCAGACTGCCCAGCCCAAAGCTCTTCTGCCAGCGCTGGCAGAAAATCAAAATCAGCGGGAAGTAGACCATCAGCGGCGTGATGATGTTGGTCGCGCTATCTCCCACGCGATAGGCGGCGGTGGCCATCTCGGGTGAGATGCCCAGCAGCATCAGCATCGGCACCATTACCGGGGCGATGAGTGCCCACTTGGCGCTCGCTGAGCCCACAAATAGATTTAGCAAAGCAGAAATAAGAATGATGGCGGTCAGCAACACCCAGGCAGGGAGCTCGGTGGCGGCCAGAAAGTCAGCGCCATGGACCGCTAGGATCAGTCCCAACCCCGACCAAGCAAACATGGCGACAAAGTGTGCCGCGGCGAAGGACAGCACCAGGTAATAGGCCAGATCCTCCATCGCTCCAGTCATCATCCTCACCAGATCACGGTGGTCGCCAATGGTGCCGGCGCCTCTGCCGTAGGCCCATCCGGCAAGCAGAAATAGCAAAAAGAAGGCGGCGACTAGGCTGCGATAAAACGGCGTCAGTTGTGCCTCGGCGGAGGCCGTTTCGTTGACCAACGGCGTACCGAACCCAAACACAAAGTAGAGCCACAGGCCAATCACGAATAGGGTCGCCCAGCCCGCATTGATGAGGCCTTTTCGCTCAAGCGGTGTGAGCGGTGCGGCGTTATCGGCGCTGGCATCGAGTGATGCATCCGCCGGGTCAAAGGCACCCAACCTCGGCTCGATCATGCGGTCAGTTACGAGCCAGATAACGGGCACAAAAATCACTGTCATAGCCGCAATAAAAAACCAGTTGCCGGCAATGTTGGCGCTAAAGCCGCCAAAGATGGTCTCGACGGCGGCTTCTGTAATACCAAAGAGTAGCGCATCGAGTTGGCCCGGCAACAGGTTGGCTGAGAAGCCCCCCGATACACCGGCAAAAGCCGCGGCAATCCCGGCAATGGGGTGCCGGCCTGCGGCATGGAACAAGATCCCCGCCAGAGGAATCAGCACCACATAGGCGGCGTCCGCCGCGAGATTGCCCAGCATACCGATGGTCACGACCAAGGGAGTGAGCAACGCCTTAGGGGTATCACGTACACCAGCCCGCATTGTGGTGGCAAACAGCCCAGAGCGCTCTGCCACTCCGGCACCCAGCATCACGACCAGCACGTAGCCCAGTGGATGGAAGTGGGTAAAGGTTTTGGGCATGTCGATCCACAGCCGCGCAATGTTCTCGGGCGACAACAGACTGGTTGCATAAATGATGCGCTGCCTGCCGGTGGCGTGATCAATCTCTGTGGGGTGCACGGCCGAGACGCCTGTGAGACTCGCGACGACCGAGATGACGATGAGAAACAAAATGAACCAAAAAAAGAGAAAGACCGGATCGGGCAGCTGATTGCCCTTTCTCTCAACCCAGCCGAGCACGCCGCCGACGGACTGAGTGTCAGCTAGGCCTTGCGAAGTGTTGGAATTCAAAAACCGCCCCGTCTTTGACTATGCTGTGCGAGCTAGAACACTAGCACCGCGGGATCCAACTGTCTGCGTTGGTTTAGCGCTGATTTGTCATCAGTCACCAATAGCGGGGGGCCCTCAGTTCGTTGGGTAAGGCAATGTATACGAGCTGTAATTATTTTGGCATAGTAACTGCCAATAGATTACTTGCGGGTATATCCGTGAGGAACGCTTGGGAGACGGGGCGATGAAAAAAATCTTTATTGGGTTTAGCGCGATTCTCGGGTTACTTGTTGTTGTGGCGACAGCGTTGCCAACGATACTGCATGCTGCAGGCTTACATCCTGTTTATGAGGGGCCTCGTATCGCGTTACCCGGCAAGCGGGCGCTGATTATTACAACCAGCCACAGTGTTTTAGCAGCCCCCGGGGAAACCGAAGGCCCCGAAACGGGTGTTATGGCTTCGGAGTTCACGCACCCTTACTACACGTTTCTCGACAATGGTATGTCGGTGGATATGGCCAGTATTCAGGGGGGACAAATACCCATTGACCCGCAAAGCCTTGCTTATCCGATCATCACCCCTGAAGACGAGCGCTACCTCATTGATTCGCTGGCTCAAACCAAGGTGCGAAACTCGCTTGCAATCGCCGATGTTGATATCAGTCAGTACGACATTGTTTTCATGTCTGGAGGCTGGGGTGCGGCCTATGACTTGGCGCAGTCACCGGTCATGGCAGCCAAGGTCAGCGAGGCCTATTACGGCGAGCGCGCGGCGGTGATAGGCGGTGTTTGCCACGGGGTGTTGGGGTTGGTGAATGCCAAAGATAAAGAGGGCAACACCTTAATTGCTGGGCGTCGAATGACTGGTGTGACGGATAAGCAAATTAAGGAGCTCGGTATTGAAATGACGCCCCTGCATCCAGAGGTCGAGTTGCGTAAAGCGGGTGCACTGTTCGAGAGCCAGACCGCCTTCCGGGATTTTCTTGCCACTCACGTGGTGGTCGATAACGAGCAGCGTTTTGTCACTGGGCAAAACCAAAATTCAGGCCTCGAGACGGCGCACCGCATGATGCAAGTCATCGCGGACCGCGGATAACGCATATGAATATCGCGCCCAGAGGATTGTGCTGGAAAAAGCTGTTCCCAGGGTAAAGCCAGAAGTTTTTGGGCGGCTTATCTAGAGTCGGTTGAGCGGATGACGTTGGTTAAAACCCGTTTTGAAGCTTCATGGGTTTGCTCAAGCACATTCGTCGCTGCTTGATTGATAATCGATGCAGCGGCTAGTTTGCTCGTCTCTTCGGCGTAGTTAGTGTCGGTAAGCACACTGTGACTCGCCTCAAGATTGACCCCTGTCATCGTTAGAGAGTCGACTGCATGCGTGATCCGATTGATGGTGGCTCCGAACTCTGCTCTGTGGCCCAGAAGTGTCCCAATCGATTGATCAACCTCGGCTAGCGAGCCGGTGGCCAGAGCATAGTCATATGTCGTGATGGTAGTGGTGGCGACAATATTGTCGACAAATAACTGAGCTCCTGCAGCTTGGCCACCCGTTGCGTCAAAGGTGCCTCCCACAAAGACAAAGCGATAGGTTCCTTCATTGGCTATGGTAACGCTCTCTGACTGCCAGTTGGTCGTAGCGCCTGCGGTCGCACCAGTGTCGTTTAATATTTCAATGGTGTCGCCAGTGTCGACATTCAAGAGGTAGGCATAGACATCGTAGGCGTCTCCGCCACCTTGCGCACGCCAGTCGAAGGACATGGTGTCGCCAACTTTCATATTCAATGATTCTTTGCTGACTAATGCCGGACCGCGAACTGTGTCGTATCCGGCCTGAGTAGTAATACCTGTGCTGGTCAAGCGGACAGATTGAGAGCCTTGACTGTATTGAGCGCTGGATGGTGTGACTTCCATAGTGCCCGGGTTATTCGGTGTATTTTGATCCGTGCCTGTTGCAACAGTGTCGGTAGGTGTTGTGTGTCCAGCGATGGTGTCTGTGCCAAAGATGATGACCTGTTCAACGATGTCCCATCCAGTGATTGATGCCGACCCTGGGGCGTCCGCCTCAAAATCGCCATTCTCAAATGACTTGGGTGTGTCCGTCGTATTCACGAGTTTGGGTAAGTCGACCGTGATGGGATCGTTCATGCTAGCCCCGACGATAAAAGGGACTGCCCGCGCTTCCATAAAGAGGGGCTCTGCGTTGAATTCACTTTGTCTAGCAAGTTCGGCGAGCGAAAGCCGCAAGCCATCAATTTCATCCTGAATGATCGCCTGCTCTGCGGACCCCTGAGTGCCATTTTCTTTCTGGAGGTACAGCTCTCGCATCCTCTGGGTAATGTCGATCAAGTCTCCCAGAACAGAGTCAGCCGTCCTTACCAAGTTAATGCCATCAAGCCCGTTTTGCATGCCCTGCTGCAAACTGACAATTTGCGATTGCATGCGCGCAGCCATGGCCATACCCGCCGCATCGTCTGCAGCGTGGTTAATTTTCTCTCCCGTCGCCAATCGCTCCGAAGACTGATTGACAGCTCTATCTGAACGCGTCAATGCGTTGATAGCTTTCAGGGAATTCTCTGCCAGCGTTCCAAGCGATATCATGGTTTGTTAGTCGGCCAGTTCAGTAACAACCTTGCATTTTTTATGCCAATTACTACTTTCCTAGTCCGTGTGGACGTTTAGCGGCGCTCAAAATGAGAATCGTCGCGCGCCGCAAGGATTCGGCATATATTTGCCGTTTGGGCTTGCCTGCCGCCATCCAGAACTTCCCTACAGTCCTTTTGGGCTGGCCACAGCGCGCTGTATCGCTGGAGGCTAGCGTCGGCGAAGTCGGAGTTCAGAAAACGGTCAGCGCCAGCCCGGCCAACATTAGCGAGACAAGAGTAACGAGGGGTGCTGCTAGATTCAGGCCTGTGGGTAATGAACCATCATCCGCTGGCATGGCCTTAGGTAGCCAGATCAAGCCCAGAATAAGGGCAACCACAGCGTACAGCAGGCTGAGGATAGCGAACGCAACTGCGGCGCCTAGTGATGTCGGACTATCCAGATATGGTAGTGCACCGACCACGCCTGAGGTGAACCCAAACCAAGACAAACCGATCAGCTTGTTCGCCCAGCCACTTGAGTAGTCCATGTTGAATAACCTTCCCACGAGAACTACGCCACCCGCTAGCCCTATCAACGTCAGTGCAACAAGCGGATCCCAGAACACGATCGCACCCGCCGGCGATGCCGCCACCATTGCCTAGGCCGTCATGGTTAAAAAGCCCAGAGTCCCCAATACTTTGCCTGTTATTGGGTGCTCTATAGACGTCTCTTGGTTTAACGTATCTGAAAGTAGTAATCGGATTGCGCCTGCATACAAAACGGTGAGAATCGCAATTGCCAGCGCAGGGGCGATGCGACTTGGGTCGGATTCAGCGGCGAGCATGCTGATGACGCCGACTAAAAACCCAACTAACCCTATTGGCAGTGCGGCGTCTGCCACTAACCTCAATTGGCTGGCCTGGAATCTCACGACGGCAGCGATAGAAAACAGGCTGCCGAGTATGAACATGAGACTGGCTGGATCCAATAAATTCGTAAAGTTCATGTCAGTTCGTCAAGGGCGCGTCACCGTAATGAGGTGAGGTTACGGAGCTCTCACGCTATGCGTCTGTTTCGCAGTTGTGAGCACTAGATCGCGATGTATCGATCAGACGCTGAGTCGTATTCCCACGCAGACTTACCCTCCTCCTCGGGCGGGCTTGTGGGGTTGGCCTGCGCAATGGCGATCTGGTGGAACTGAGTGGCAAGCTCTGAGGAGCGGTCTACAGCAAGGCCATGCACCATATTTTGCATTTCCTTTAGCGCATTGATCAGGGAGGATGCCTGGATTGTGGCGTGATCACTGCCCGGGACAATTTCTAATTTTTCGCTCCCAACGCTCAACCAAAGGATGACCTCTTCCTGAAGCAGTTTTTCAATGGAGGGAGGTGTTCCGCTCTCGTCGGCCATTGCTTGATTGGTAACAGCCCAGTTCAGGCTGGGGGTTGGATCCGCGAGTGCTTCTCCGCGCTCATAGCGGGCTTCTGCGTCGAGTAAAGATTGCTCCAGTCCCTTCAGTGTAAGTGCGTGGAAAGCTGTGAAGATGCCCCCTTCTTGAGATTGGGGTGCGCCGGTGCTGTCAGACATTGCCAAGCCCTCATTGTTATTGCTGCAACTGACATCGGGCGAGATCTCGCTCCGATTGGTTCACGGCAGAGCTTAACGCGCATCAAGCAGAAAATCGCGTTAAAAATTGAACGAGCTATGTACCTGACGTTTCCAAAATTTTAGAGAGCATAGTCACTAGGGACCGAATCCACGAGCATTCCCAGCACTTAACGGGCGCGTGACGTTTTGATGGCAATGGCGAGGGCGTTCAGTGCCGTTTATAGTGCCCAGATACTCTCGTTGAGGACATGCTATGAGATCCTTTTTTGCCGTGTTGCTGGGTGTTGGCACTTATCTGGGTTGTATGGCAACCGGTTGGTTTAACGGCGTATTTGCGGCCTTCTTTGCCTCGGTAGTGTTCGTCTTTGCGAGTGTGTTCAGAGGGTTTAGAAAGAAAAAGGCTGGCACTGACCTTGGTGAGTTAGATGACAAATAGGGGTTAGACTAGCGATAACAGGGGCCGGCGTGGCGTCTGAGCGAGACGGGAAAACACCGGTATTTGCTTTGGCGCCTAAAATTTTTGCTGACGTGAGCCGTTTTTTCAGTGCAGCCGCGTAATGGGCTGAGGGGTAGCGACCGTGCGTGAGGCAGTCTTAAAACTTTGTCCTTTCTCATTGAGGTAACGCTCGTACACCTCAAGCAAATTCAGCGCGTGGTTAAGGAGGCGTTTTGAACCCTCGTGCCCTGTTTCAGCGCCACTGCAAGCGGTAGATAACAGTTGCTGGTTGATTAGAAATGCAAAGAAAGTATCCGGTAACGCAGGGTATTTCTCGGAGAAGTCTCGCACTAACGCCACCGCTGCCGAGCCTACTTCCTCGCTGATTCTGAGCACTTCCTGATCACTTTCTAACTGCTCTTTCTTGGCGCGGAACTCTTCAAAGTCAATCACCTGCTCAATCATAATGACATCAGCCTCGTTTGCATCCTGCATCAGAGGAATCATCGGCTGAAATGGCCAAAGGCTTTAGTATTTTGCGCTCAAGCAGTGGTAATGGAGTTTGGATGAGTACAGTTTGAGGGGCCGATGCGCTCGCAGCTATGCCCGGAGAGGTGGGGCCGCCGATCAACCTTGGTCGGGCAGGAGCCAAAACTTAAAGCGGCTCTGAATTCGGAT
>Ga0163109_10001111_pt1 | contig 21319 bp, 22 predicted proteins | sample CRUFie1St13metaG_FD_108704 | JGI IMG/M metagenome (GOLD analysis project Ga0163109, IMG submission 108704) | Marine microbial communities from the Costa Rica Dome - CRUD Field 142mm St13 metaG | ecosystem: Environmental > Aquatic > Marine > Oceanic > Photic zone | place: Costa Rica: the Eastern... | reverse complement strand
TTCTATTGCTTTTTCGAACAAAGTCGCAATAATCTGTCAAAACGCTGACGAATGTCCGCGGAGATTGTGATGGGAAATCTGACACCTCAGCCGGTTGTCCTCGTCGTAGATGACAACCAACGAAGAAGAGAGAATCTATCTTCGGTACTGGTCAATCGAGACCTCAAGGTTCTGGAGGCGGCTTCAGGGGTGCAAGCTCGCAGCCAACTTCAGAATCAGACCCCTGCCGCAGTCATTGTAGAACTGGATATGAAAGATGACGACGCCATCTTTGTCATGCAGATTGCACAATCTTTCGACTCCCCACCAAGGATCATAGCAAAATCCGAACTCGGATCAGTTCCACAAGCCGTTCAAGCCATGCAAAACGGTGCATCGACCGTACTGCAATCCCCTCTGAATGTTGATGCGCTGATAGAGCAGCTACAGTTCTATCAGTCGGGTTCCAACGACGTGGTCCAAAGCAAATGGTTAGATGAACAAGAAACACAAAGTCCTAGTCAGATAGAAAAAAACAACCGACTTATGCGCGGAAACTCCAAAGTGCTTGAACGAGTTTATCGCATGATAAGCCGCGTCGCTCCAACATCAACGAATGTACTCATCACAGGCGAATCAGGCGTGGGGAAAGAGCTCATCGCGCAAGAAATTCATGGTGCATCATCGCGCAGCGAAGGCCCTCTCGTTACTGTAAATTGCGCAGCAATACCTGACAGTCTTCTCGAATCAGAATTATTTGGTCACAAAAAAGGCGCTTTTACGAATGCAACGAGTGATCGAGAGGGACGCTTTCGACAAGCAGCTGGCGGCACAATATTTTTAGATGAAATTGGCGAAATGAAACTCGACTTGCAAGCTAAACTGTTACGCGTCCTGCAGGAAAGAGAGTTTCAACCTGTCGGGAGCAATGAAACAATAAAAGGGGATTTTCGAGTCGTAGCCGCCACCAATCAAGAGCTCGAAAATCACGTTGAAAAAGGACTCTTCCGTAAGGACCTTTACTATCGGTTGTCAGTATTCCCCATTCAAGTTGCACCACTGAGAGAACGTAAAGAAGATATCTTAGAACTTGTGAACCACTTCATTTTTGAATTTAATGAGGACCGCTTGACCGAAATAAGTGGTTTATCAACCAATGTAATAACCAGCCTGCAAAGTTACGATTGGCCAGGTAACATTCGCGAGCTACGAAATGTAGTTGAGCGCATGGTCATCCTTCGAGGTGAAGGAGAAATCGAGGAAGAAGACTTACCTGAAAGATTTATAAATCAAATTGAGCCTTCACCGCCGGAAAGCAGTCAAACCGTAAACCAGGAGGTTTCAGGACAGCTTTCGTTCCCTCCAGAAGGGCTCGACCTGAAAGCAGCCCTGGTAGACTACGAAAAAACGTTGATAAAACAAGCGCTTAGCCACACTAACGGTAATAAAAATCAGGCTGCGCAATTACTGAGTATCAATCGAACTACACTGGTCGAAAAGATTAAACGACTAAAGATCGCGTTATGAGGTTTGAGATGAATGGAAGGCAACCCAATAAAAAAACGACAATGTGTCAATTCATTTCGAAGACTCCAAACTACGAAAACAGAAACATCTTGAGAGGTGAAAATCATGAATAACGTACCCGCATCAAATCTTGATGGTCCGCAAAAAGCCGCATTAGTCTTGCTCGGAATGGGAGAAGAATCAGCTGCATCTGTGCTCAAGCACATGAGCGCAAGAGATGTCCGACGTCTACACGAAGCGATGAGTAAACTATCACGTGTACCCGGAAAGGCCTCGGTTCAGACATTGAGAGATTTTCTAGAGTGGTTATACAACAACCACAGCATGAAGCTCGTCGGTGCCTCAGACTTCATTCGCCGAGCTGCAGCGAAAGCGGTCGGCGAAGAAAACGTCCAGGAAATCCTGGGTGGCCGAGAAACGGAAAGTGGATTTATGCTTCTCGAAGGTGTTGATCATCGAGTACTCGCGAACCTTCTTATAAAAGAGCATCCACAAACAAGCGCCTTGGTTCTCGCTCACCTCAACAATGAGAAATCCGCGTACGTTTTAGAAACATTCCCTGGTGAAATACGTAAAGAGGTACTAATGAGAATCGCCCGGCTTGATACTATCTCGCCAGAAACAATTAGAGAGGTCGCGAGTGTCATTGAACTCGAATTGGCCGAATTTGCACTTATGGAACGTAGTGGAAAACTTAGCGGTGCGAAGGCTGTTGCAGATATCATGACAAAGCTTTCGAACATAGATAAGGTCATGAGCAACCAAACGCTTGCCGATATAGAAGAACTCGACGAAGACCTTGCAGCGGACATTAGACAATCAATGTTCACATTCGAAGACCTCGAACGTTTGGATAATCGTTACATCCAAGCATTGTTGCGTGAAGTCGACGGAGAATCCTTGGTTCGAGCCCTCAAAACAGCGCCGGACGGACTTCGAGATAAAATCCTTGCCAATATGTCGGCGCGTGCCTCTCAGATCATCCTAGAGGACCTCGAGTCTCGAGGGCCAATGAGGGTATCTGAGGTCACAGCGGCGCAAAGCGAGATTGTTCGTATCGCACTTCAAATGGAGCAAGAAGGACGAATCGAGTTCGCTGCAGGTGGGGACGACGCATTGGTCTAACCACCATAATTGGCGCGCACGTCGCAGATCGTCAAAAAACCTACTCTTGTCATTTTATTGACACTCAGATCGTCAATCTTCACTTCTAAGGTCGAAAACTCATCTAAATTCAGTGACTTAATGGTTTGGCATCTCTCCTGCATATTAGCCTCCTGTGCTAGTTGTCCCAATAATCGCTCTTGTCGCTACCACCGTGACCGGAGATCTAGAATGGCCCTCAACTCGTCGGGTTGTATTGCCGGCTAGCGCGCGAACTGTAGCCAAAGCGGAGGCGTACGTCGGCGAAGGTATTGTAGACCTCAAAGTCCGACGCCCTGCTCCCGGCATGACGAAGGCCATTGATGGACAGCTCGGCCGAATTATCGAGAGATATGATGTCAATCAAGACGATGTAGATCTCTTCTCAGCCCGTCTGTACACCCGAATAAAGTACCCTGCAGTAAAAGTACTTCCCATTCGCCGAAACCGATTAATTTTGGATGTGACGGTCAATCCGGAAGCTCTCACCCCGACGAAAGCAATCACACCTCCTGTCTTTATCCTTTCGATGAATGAGAACAGATTCCCACTTCCGAGCAGACAATATCGCGCCAGCTCGCCAGAGGGACAGCAGGTTTTACGAGCCATCGATAACGGGTATGTCGATGAAGCTCGCATTAAGGCCGTCAATCAACCTCCAAAATTCTTAGTAGAAGTTCTGGCTGAAATATTCGCTCGTCACGCTGTCGAAGGACGCAAGTTGAACCCCTCCGTGAACATCAAGGACGCCTTGCCAGAGTCAACTCATGGAAAATTGATGTGGACTGTGTTTGCTATTTCTATCGGCATGTATGCGGAAGCAGATGAGGTTCTTCGAAGCCTTAGAAAACAAAAGGTCCGCTCTATAATTCCATACATTGATCTTTATCAGGCGGAAATTGAACGCCGACTTGGCAGAAAGAAAGTGACTGTCGCACAAATGCGAAAAATTGTGCGCGCAGGACAGAATTTGCCTAACTATTTTGGGGAAAAGGCCTCTCTGATAGGAGCTCGACTCGCACTACAAAAACAAGATCTCAATGAAGCGATCAGCATGGTGAGCCTTGTAGATACACCTTCGTTGCGAATGTGGAGAGCTGAACTCAATTACATCGCTGGCCGGAAAGGGGAATCTGTCAAACTTTATAGAAGTCTTCTCAACGAAGCGAGCTACGCGCTTTGGGCAAAACTACGATTAGTCGACCTCAATTACTACTCTTCAAAAGAGGAAGCAGAGAAAATTCTTTTTGAACTCAACGACCGTGCAGAAAACAAGACAGTTTCAATGCTCGCTCGAGCACGTCTTCTCGAACGAGGGGTGCTCACAAAGAATTTCGCGAACACTTTGAGTTCTCTTGCGCATCTATCAGCTTCGCGCAACAAGCCAGTCGCTATGGACGCGGAAATGCGGCTCGGACGTCTAAATGCTCGTGCCGGCCGTCCAAAATCGTCATTTCAAGCATTCCTGCGGGCCGAGAACCATGCTCAAGACTCTATGTCTCGCGCTCGCATTAGGAAACGAACCTTCGCCGGAATGGCCGACACAGTTGAACAACTTGTACGTTGGAACAAAGAGAGCAAACTTGTCACTTTTGCGAATGACTTCGGCGAGCTTCTTCCCCAGCACCCTAACGCGCCTGACCTCATGCTAAAAATCGCTCGTGCTGCGCGACACGAAGGCAATACTTCCATGGCTGTCCAGTTTCTGGTGAAGATAGCGAAAAGAGATGACTCGAAAAAGAATGACGAAGTTCTTTCGGAGCTCATCAGTACGTATCTACAAGTCGGAGACATTGCACGTGCGCGGACAATTATCGCTTATGCAGACGAGTCTCGGCGAACCGATAAATCAGCAACTCTAAACCGAGCGAAGGCCGAAGTTCTCAATCGATCCGGAGACCACAAAGGTGCCGTAAAATTATTTATCAGAGCGGCTCAACTCGGGAACACCGTTTCGGAGAGAGGAGATGACCTCTCACGAGCGGCCGATATTGCACTCGAACATGACATGTTCGGAACGGCAAAGCAGGCGCTTACTCGAATGCTCTACAAAGAGAAGCTATCTACGAACCGGAAGACGAATGTCCAAATTGACTTGGCAACGGTCTACATCAAAGAAGGCAAGCCAAAGAGTGCCATTGACCTTTTATCTCGAGTTCGGACTAGCTCCATCACAAACCGCACACCCGACGCTCTTGTTGCACAAGCATCCTATTTTGAAGGTGAAGCACTTTTTAGAATGGGCAAATATAGCGAAGCCAGAACCCTCTGGTTGAGTCGTGCACGGGGCAAAACCCATTGGGACGAGTTTTGTCGTTCAGCAGCTCAAGCTGCGGACGTGGCAGCAAAACTAGAGGAAGGTATTCAGTAATGGTTGCAGCAATTCCTCCTCTAACTCTTGTTCCGGGTCCAAGAGACCAGGCTCTTCGCAAAGCTACGAAAAAGGCGAAACAAGAACCTGTATACGGCGACTCGCTGACCAAAGAACTACTCGAAGAAGCACAGTTACTCTCAAGAAGCCCAGCAACTGTTCTCATCCTTGGTGAAAGTGGCGCTGGTAAAGAAGTGTTCGCCAACTATATACACTCTTGTTCGCCTCGAAGTGAGGCTCCATTTGTTGCCATTTCTGCCGCTGCTATTCCAGAAAACTTACTCGAAGCCGAGCTGTTTGGTTACGAACGTGGTGCGTTTTCAGGTGCTGATCGTGCAAAACCTGGCCGAATTGAAAAGGCGGATGGTGGAACCTTTCTACTTGATGAAATCGGAGAGCTTCCGCTTGCCCTGCAAGCGAAACTTCTCAGAGTTCTTCAGGAGCGGCAAATCGACCGTATCGGCAGCTTGCAATCTCGCCCAATTGACGTACGCATTATTGCGACCACTCATCGGGATTTATCAGAAATGGTCGCTGAGGGTACATTTCGCGCAGACCTGTATTACAGGTTGAACGTTCTGCGTATGAATATTCCCAGTCTGCAACAGCGGAAAGGGGATATTGCACCCCTTTCTCAATACTTTTTGAACAAAGCGACTCAAGCAATGGGTCTTAATAATTTAGTGCTTTCTCAATGCTCCATCGAGAAATTAGAGCAACACACCTGGCCAGGAAACGTACGCGAACTTATCGCCGTTATGGAACGTGCTGCTGCCCTGGTCCCCGGTCCCAAAGTTGTCGCCTCTGATTTAAGAATCGACTCAGCACCTTCCGCCAAAGAACAGGAATCTTCTTTGAATGGAACGCTCGCAGATATGGAGAAGCGTCTCATTGTTGAAACGCTAGAATCCGTAGGTGGTAAGCGAGAAGAAGCTGCTCGCAAGCTCGGAATTACATCTCGCACATTACGTAACAAACTAAAGGCATGGGGACTATAATATGAAGATTTATGATCCAATCGTTTCATCTATGGAAAAGGGCCTCAAAGCAAGAACCCTACGACACACAGTCGTATCTTCGAATCTTGCAAATGCTGACACCCCTGGTTTTGTAGGAAAAGAAGTCGCGTTTGAGGGCGCACTTCAAGAGCATATTCGCGCCGGTTACGAAGAGGGAACTCTGCAGGTTACCAGCGCAAATCACATTGGCCTCGGTGGTGCTCGGCCAGACGAAGACGTGGGCTACGTCAGTGATGCTGAAGTCGACCCAAAAAATATCTCAAGAGATGGCAACACAGTTTCTCGTGAAGTTGAAATCGCAAATCTCGCTGAAAACCAGGTTCTCTATCGCGCATCCGCGAAAGTTGTGACCAAAAAATTCGCCCTGATTCAATACGCAATCACTGAAGGCGGAAGATAGGAGTTTGTAGAAATGTCATCTTTGATTCAAGCAATGAAAATCGCCGGAACGTCGCTTCGCGCGCAACGTTCACGAATGAACACAATCTCATCAAATCTTGCCAACGCCGAAACAACGAAAACGCCCGACGGTGGACCGTACAAGCGATTGGATCCTGTATTTCAAGCAGTTCCAATGCGCTTCGATGAACATCTTGGACAATTAGGCGCTGTAGAAGAAGTAGAAGTTGGCGCGATAGTAGAAGACCAAAAACCCGCAAGACTTGTGTATGACCCAGGTCACCCAGACGCTAATGCAAATGGATATGTAGCGATGCCCAATGTCAATGTCGTCCAAGAAATGGTCGACATGGTTAGCGCCTCACGATCTTACGAAGCATCAACCTCATCAATCAAAGCTGCCAAGAATATGGCGAGAGCAGCTTTGGATATCGCCAGCTAAACTAAAGGAGAATGACTGATGGCAATTCGTGCAGCAGCCCCTAGCCCTACCCCTACCCGACTTGGCGGAATCGAAAAAACATCGACGAAGCCCATTGACCTGACTCAATCTGAACCGACCTCTTTTGGTGAAACACTTAAGATGGCGATCAACAGCGTGAATGAATCGAGCATCGCAGCCGACAAGATGGCAGGCGATATGGCAACCGGAAAAGCTGCCATCGATGAAGCGATGGTCATGCTCGAAAAAGCTGACATCCAATTTCGACTCATGACTCAAGTCCGCAACAAAGTTGTAACTGCATATCAAGAAGTCATGCGATTGAACTTCTAGGCAAAGAACAAAGGTAATTTCAGAGGGACACCATGGCGAATATTCTCGATCAAATAAAGTCAGCATACGGCGAAATGCCGACCAGTAAGAGAATAATTATTGGAGCATCGGTGGCAATGACAATTGCCTTACTCATCTTTAGTGCCTGGTATGGCTCTCGCCCAGAATTTGTCTCTCTTTACCCCAATTTGGGCAGAGAGGATACCGCGAAGGTACTGAGTGAACTTCGAACCAAAGGCATACCTTACGAAGTGTCAAACACTCCAGGCGGTAATACGATGATTCAGGTTCCGCGAGAAAAAGTTGCGAGTCTTCGTATGCAATTCGCAGAACAAGGAATTCCGAGCGCAAGCGTGGTTGAAGGTTGGTCGATTGTTGATAACGAAGGTTTCGGAATCAGTGAATCAAAACATAGACTCAACAAATTGCGAGCTCTCCAAGGCGAACTCGCTCGAACGATCGCAGAAAACCAAAAAGTGGTTGGAGCTAGAGTTCATCTCGCAATTCCTGACCGCAGGACTCTCCGGTTACGACGAGAAGATCCCAGCGCGTCCGTTGCCCTTAGATTGAGGCCCGATGGCAAGTTATCAAAGGCAGAAGTAAAAGGAATCAGTTATCTCGTTGCACAAAGTGTCGTCGGGCTAAGTGCTGACCAGGTTTCGATTGTAGATGACGAAGGGCGTTTACTACATCGTCCTAAGACCTCAGAAGAAGATCCAACAGAGAGTAACGAAAAGAAAAAGCTACTGGAAAGAGAGATGGAAAACAATCTCGTTCGTTTGTTTGAACCTATTGTTGGTGAAAGTCGAGTTATCGCTAACGTTTCGATCGATTTGGACTACTCCCGAACGGACGTAACTGAAGAATCATTTGATCCTGACAGTCAGGTTGTTCGCAGCGAACAAAAGGTTTCAGACACTCGCGGAGAGCAGTCTCAGATGAACAATCAGATTCCTGGAGTTCAAGCGAATGCTCCCGCCCCTCAAGCAGCGGCACAAGGACAAGCTGGCGGACCACAGAGAAATTCAAATTCTGAACGTACGACAGACATTACCAATTACGAACTTTCAAAAACCGTCCGCAGAACGCGAATACCGAGCGGAACAGTTGAAAAAGTGTCGGTAGCCGTTGTGGTCGACGGGATGTACACATTTCCTCAAGGAACATTCGAAGGTCCCACGGTAAAAGACGCCCTAAAAAAGGCGGCCGTCGACCTTGGCGTCGCAGAAGAGGACATTGAATATGAAGTCGTAAACAGTGGCTTCGGCGGTATCTTTGGGTTTTTACAATCCGATGCCAAAATAGAAGCGAAGGCTACAAAATTTGGTCAGCGAGATGCACAAGAAATTGAGCGTTACGTAAAACTTGCTCAATCTGTCGTAGGCTTCGATCCCACTCGAGGAGATCGAGTAGAGATCATCCAGTCTCCATTCCGCACCGTTATGGCTGCAAGCAATGTACCGGTCCAAGAAGCATCCTGGATTGAAGAGAGCCGTCCTTACTGGGGATTATTACTTTTCAGTGCTCTAAGCCTGTTGGCCCTCCTTATATTTGCACGACCTGTTTCTAACTACCTTGAGACAGCCTCTGTTCAAGTCAAAGACCTAGAGCACCAGCTTGAGCAGCAAAATGTTGAGACAGATGGGATACCACTCCCGGAACAAAAAGATCCATTACAGTTGGCAACTCCAGCTGAACAAGAAGCAAATGCTTTGGCTCTCGTCGAAGGACATCAGCTAGAGCAAAGCCTTAGCGAGGAAATTGATTTGAGTGATGACAACAAAACCGACCAAGCACTAGCGGTTGCCAAGCTTGAAGATCTTTCAGTTCAAGACGGCTCGATCGACGCGAAATTGATGAACGTCCTCGAAGTTGTTGGCAGCCTAGACCAGTGGGATAACAAACTCGAGATCAACCGCCGCTCCGCATTACTAGAAAAAACAATCCGTGAACTCGCCCAAGATCACCCTGAGTCTCTTGCTGAGGCACTCACTTTTTGGATGAACGATAGACATGCATAAACTTCTAAATAAAGAGCACGCGGTCGCTATACTTCAAGCAAGTAAAGTGAAACCGAAACGTCTTCTGCAAGGAACGGAAGACGCGTCCGTGACTCCTCTATTTAGTGGAACTGAGGTCGTCAAAAACACTCTTTTTGGCGCAGACAAGGAAAGCTCTTCAAACGAGAATGTCCAACAATCGCAAATAAGCCCCGCTCTACTCGGCGGTGACGAACACGAAGAAGCAGAAAGAGAGCTTTCCCAAGAAGAACGAGAGGCTGAACTTCGCCTGGACGTCGAAACGAAACTGAAAGCCGAATACCAGGACCAGATCGAGCAGTTACAACAAGCGATAGAAATAGAAAGACAAACCGCGCAGGAAATAGGAGTTGGCCTCGGAATCGAAAAAGGTTTTCAAGATGGCTATGCCAAAGGACTGAGCCAGGGTCGTGAAGAGGGCGCGACTGAAACTTCTACGCAATTTAATGAACAACTCATGGCACACGCCGAACTTGTTAAAGCACTGCAAACAGAACGTGATGATATTCTGAGTTCCGCGCGAGGCGATGCGATTGAGCTAGCGATTCGGCTAACTGAAAGGTTGGTTGGTGCTCGTCTTAATCGAGAAGATGTTCTTCGCAGTCGACTTGAACAAGCTCTCGATGCGGTAAGCGATGGAGTCGGTGACCCAATCTATGTAAAGGTTGCACCTTCGCAAGTCGATATTTTCAAAAAAATTGCTCAGCGAACTGCTCTTCATGAATCTGATCTATACATCGAACCAGATGAAGGTCTCGCGGTCGGTGACATTATCGTAGAATCCTGTGGTCGGCGAGTAAGCTCAATTCTAAAAGAACAATTAGAGCGACTTGAAGAGGTGCTCTATGAGTAGTTTGCTGCCAGCACATGTTCTCCAGCGAGTTGCAAGAGCTGAGATTCTTGAGACCTCAGGTCGCATTACTCGAGTAACAGGGACCCTCATTGAAGGTGAACTCCCTCGTACCAGCATCGGCGCCATGTGGACCACAGGAACCTTAGAGCTTGAAGTCATCGGGTTTCGAGACGGAGTAACTCTCATGATGCCTTACGGCAGCGCAAGAGGTGTTGCTCCCGGTCAACCACTCAGCTTGGTCAGACGCGCACAGTCTGTTCAAGTAGGCGCAGAGATTCTTGGTCGAGTCGTGGATGCTATGGGAAATCCGATAGACGACAAAGGACCTGTAAACTCGACTCACGAGGTACCACTATTTAGGAAGCCTCCGAACCCAATGCACCGCCAGGTCATCAGCAAACAATTTTCTGTAGGCGTGCGGGCGATTGATGCAACGATGGCACTGGGTGAAGGACAACGTATTGGACTTATGGCCGGCTCGGGTGTTGGTAAAAGCACCCTTCTAGGAATGATTGCGAGAGGCTCAAGTGCCGATATAGTTGTGCTTGCACTTATCGGTGAACGTGGGCGTGAAGTACGTCATTTTTTGGAAAGAGAACTCCCTAAAGACAGTCTAAAAAAATGCGTTGTGGTGGTCGCTACAAGTGACGAGCCTGCTCTAACAAGAATGCGCGGGGCGTACCTTGCGACTTCTATTTCTGAATATTTTAGAGACCAAGGCAAAAATGTTGTCCTTCTGATGGATTCCATTACTCGTTTTGCTCTTGCCAATCGAGAAATTGGACTCGCTGCGGGAGAGCCTCCCACCACCAAAGGATTTACACCGTCCGTATTCTCTACAATCCCTCCTCTTCTCGAACGGTCAGGCCCAGGAATCAAGGGATGCGGATCAATCACTGCTATTTATACTGTTTTAGCGGAAGGCGAAGATATGGAGGATCCAATCGTAGATCACGTACGGTCCATCGTGGATGGACATATAGTTCTATCCCGCCGTCTCTCAAATAAGAATCACTTTCCCGCCATCGACGTCCTCTCATCTCTTTCTCGTGTCATGTCTGAGGTTGTAGACGAGAGCTGGCAAAATCAAGCAGCACGCATGCGTAATGACCTAGCACTTATTCGAGATGCAGAAGACCTGATTCGGCTCGGAGCATATACGCCAGGTGCGAGTGCCGAACTGGACACCGCTCTTGCCCGAGTGGGCAGCATAGAAAACTTTCTCAAGCAAACCCGTAGCGACGTCGCGCCTATCGAAGACACTCTTGCGCGACTTAGGGAGATTTATCCGTGAATAAGAAAAAAACCACTAAGAACTCGATCTTGACAATTCTACTTCTTGTTAGTGTCGTAGGCTTTGTTTTCGTCGCGCTTGCGAATGAGAATGAAGACACACGAAAACTGACAAACAAAAAAGACGCCACTCAAGTTTCAACCGCAACAACGACTCAAAAACGGTCGAAAGACTGGAAAAAAGTTGCGAACAGTGAAGCTAACTCACAAATCAATACTCGACGCGGCAAACTTGCAATGGATCTCGTACAACAGCGTCTTGATCAAATCATGGCGGCTCAAAAAAAGCTTATCGAGAATAAGAAAGCCAAAGAGAAATCAGAAAAGCAACTCGCAGAAAAAACGGCGGCAAAAAAGAAATCTGAAAAAGCCAAACAAAAGAAAGAAGCAGCAGAAAAAGCACAAAAAGAAGAAAAAGAGAAAAAACGTTTAGCTAAGGAAAAAGAAGAAAAAGAAGCCAAAGCTGCAGCCCAAAAGAAAGAACAAGAAGAAAAACGTGTAAAGCAAGAAAAGGCTCAAGCAGACGAAGAAGCTGCAGTCCTACAACGTCTCGCTGCTATCTATCAAAAAATGAAAGTTCAGCAGGCGGCACTGGTTTTACAAGAGTTTGAGCAAGAAACTGCAAGTAAAATTCTCGCAATTATTCCCGCAAAAAGGGTGGCAAAGATTCTTGCTGCCATGGAACCCAAACGAGCTGCCAAATTGCTTCAAAGGTGGACCAAAAAAAACAAACGAACCACAAAAAAAAGAAGAGGTAAGAAATAATGAGCCAAATGCAAACCTTTGAGTTTCTATCAACTCTTGCATCCTTGAAGCTTCCTGAAACCGTCAGCGATAAACAAGACTATTTTTCTGACGCGGACGCAGCTGCATGGGCAAAAGAAGCTGAGGCGGCCGGTGTAAGGACCGACATTGAAGACGAAGAACGTAACGAATCGACGGAATCACTTACCAGTAGGCATGAGCAAAACGAACAAGAAAAATCAGAAGAAAGCACTGAGTCCGACGAACCAGCTTCAGCGCTTGCCTATTCCTCAACAGCTCAGAATATAGCGAAGGACATCTGGATTGACTCAATTCAGGAGAACAACAATGCTGAAGCACTTATAAAAAGTCATTTTCACGAAGGCGTAGATGCTGAAACGCAAATAGAAGAAGTGCTCGCTGACCAGCAGTTCGAAGTGCAAGATACCGAACGCGGATTGCAAGACAGCCAAGAATTGGCTTCGACGGACGAGAGCATGGCCGCAGCATTAGAAGAATCGTCTACTTATGCTGACTCGCTTCATGATGACGGAGCAAGGATTCTCGACGGTGCAATGCTCGACACAGAATCTGCTGAAGAATCGAAGCAAGAAGAGCTTCAAACAGCGGACAATGTAAACTCTGAGACAGAAACTGAAGAAAATAGCGAAGTAGCCGTAGAAGACGGACTTTCAGCCTCGTTCTCTGAGGCCTTTGAAGCTGCCGCATTCGAGTTCGAAGAAGAAATAGAACAACGCGAACAACTTGAAATGTCGCTTGCGAAAGAGAGCAACGAACTAGTTACAGACGCTCAAGAATTTGGTGACATCACTCATATCACGGATTTCGAAAGCGCAGAACTAGGTCTTCAAACCGGTAAAGGTATCGGATCAAGTGATTCAGTTACCTCGAAAATGGTGACCAAGATAGCTAAAGCATATGCGGCGATGCAAGCTCGAGCCAACGCGATTGCTTCACAACAATCGTTCACCTTGCGAGGTAGCGAATTCGGCGGACAGCTCGACATCAAGATGCGCAACACAGGTAGAGGCCTTGACCTTACACTGATGCCCCAAGTGTTATCACAAGCCGGCGCTCTAACAGGTTCACTTCGCCAGATTAAAGATCTTTTGAACAACCGAGGGATTGCTACTCAGCGCGTTCAGCTTGATACAGAGAAGCTTACCGACTTTTGGGGACTCAACCGAGAGCGTTTCGTAGACACCTCATTCTTTTCCGGAATGCAGATTGCAAACGACAACCTCTCCTCAAATGACACTGCTCTTCGTGAAATGACTTTTCCGAGAGCTGAATTACCGAATCAAGGAGAACTTGTATGAGCTATATCGCACAACTGAGAGCGGCTACAACGCCGCAGAACAGTGCACTTATCCCTGACTCTCGACGAACGAAGCCGGATCAGCAGCAGTTTCTACAATTGCTCACAACCCAGCTCGCCAATCAAGACCCTATGAATCCCCAGGATTCGCAAGCATTCGTTGAGCAATTAGCCACGTTCAGCTCTCTTGAGCAGCTTGAGAATATCAAGAACGGACTTGACGAACTTGCTATGGCTCAAGCCAGCGTAGTGAGCGCAACCGCAGTCGACTTTGCAGGCAGGACTGCTACGATCGCCGAGAACAACTTTGTTCTCGAAGAAGACAGTCCAGCGAAACTGGGTGCATATCTCAGCGAGGGTGGCATTCTACGAGCGACAATCAAGGATTCAACCGGGAATATCGTTGATACAGTTGAACTTGGTTCGCAGAAAGCCGGAATCGTGCACTTTGATTGGGCTGGAAATCCAGAAACCGGTTCTGAACCCGGAAATTATAAATTTGAAGTAGAGCTCGTCGATGGCGAGAACACAACCCCTGTAACGAGTTTGGTCCGCGCGCCGGTCGACTCAGTTACTTTTGACAAGGGATTTGCTGAATTGCGAATTCTGGGACGATTATTCGGTCTCGGAAAAGTCCTGGAAATCGGATGAGGAGATAACAATGAGTTTAGCTCGAATGTTTAACATTGGCCTTTTGGGCCTAAAAGCGCATCGCCAAGCGATGAACGTGACCAGTGACAATATCTCAAACATGAACACCGTCGGCTTTAAAGGCGCTCGGGTGAATTTTAGAGATATGCTTGATCGCAGTGTTCTAGGTGGTGCTGGTGTGGGCGGCGGTGTTGAAGTTAGCTCCGTCCAGCGGTTGTTCAATCAAGGTGCGATTACCCACGGTGATTCCCCTCTCGACTTTGCTCTCGCTGGTGACGGCTTCTTTATGGTGGAAGGTCAATACAATGGTGCACAAGGTGAGTTCTACACCCGAGCCGGTCAATTTCAATTGGACCGAGACGGCTTTGTCGTGACAGACTCAGGTCTCAAACTCCAGGCATATCCGTTTGATGCCAATGAGGTGCGAAGCAGTTTACGGACGAATCTTCAGATCCCTCAAGCAACCCTTCCTCCTCGTGCGACTGCATCGATGAATATTGTTGCAAACCTGAGTTCAGAGACAGCCGTGGGCGCCGCCTTTGATGTCAACAATCTCAGCACAACGACAGACCATGCATCGACGATTGAAGTCTATGACTCACTCGGACAGAAGCATGACCTCACGCTGTATTTCACTCGCACCGCAACGGGTTGGGATTGGAATGTGGTTGCAGACGGTGGAGAGTTGACGGGTGGTACGGCAGGAACACCGACTGTCGTTGGTAACGGTAGCGTGACCTTCGATGCCAATGGTGCCCTGGATTCACTGACTCCAGCCACACCCTCAATTTCGGCAAACTTTCTAGGTGCAGCACCTGGCCAAACGATCAATTTGAACTTTGGCTCTTCTGTCACAGGTGGCGGAACAGGACTAGATGGACTGACTCAGCACGGCAGCAAAAGCCTTACAAAACTACACACGCAAAACGGGTATGGCGCAGGTGAGCTAGAGCATATCGAGCTGAACGACGAAGGCATCCTCGTAGGCTATTACGACAACGGCGAAGACAAAAAGATTGCTCAACTGTCAATTGCTCGATTCACCTCCCGAGAAGGACTCAATCGCTTAGGCGGAAACCTCTACACAGAAACGCCTGATTCGGGAGAGCCCATTGTAGGCACTGCCGGAAATGGAAAAAACAACGTCTACGGTAACGCATTGGAAGAGTCGAATGTTGATGTGGCAACAGAGTTCGTCAACATGATCAAAGAACAACGCGCTTTCTCTGCCTCATCTCGATCAATTACCACTGCCGACGAGATGTTTACCGAAGTCATTAACTTGAAACGCTAGTATTAACCACTAAATTTGCCACGGAAGGCAAATGCAAGCCGGAACCACGGAAGGAGCCGCAATCAGTGAGTTAGGGCCAATAGGCCCCTCACTGAAATTTTCTCTTCTCTCTCAAAAATTTAGATCGCCAAAAAACAGTCATCTGAGCTGTATAATAATTTGACGACGTCATATTTCTGACGGTTTTTTTCAAAAAAACAGTAAAAACCGATGGATAGCGTTTAGGCACAGTCTTCGCATAGAGATGGGAGACCATGGCAGAAGTCGCAAACGAAATGACTAATGAGGGAACAGAAGGCGAGGAAACAGCGCCTGAAGCTCCCGCGACTGGTCTGAATAAGAAAAAACTCGTTATTATAGGGTTTCTAGCTTTCACGGTGCTGCTCGTCACCGCGCTGGTCGGAGTTGTGATCACGCTCTTACTGAGTAAAGACCCAGCGCCGGTCGCAGCGTCAGCACCGAATCAGCCCAACCAAGTCGCTGAAACTCCCGCAGCAGCTCCGGCTCCCGAAAAGAAGAAACGCCGTAAGAGACGTGACGGAGAATCCGTAAACGTACCTCTGAAGGCTTTCGTCATCAACTTGGCTGACGCAGATGCCCCACGTTACCTCAAAGTAGATATCACTCTTCAAATTGTCGACAAGGAAGCCGAAAAAGAAGTCGAGCAATATAACGCGACCGTTCGAGATACTATTTTGGCCTATCTTAGCGGGCTCTCTGCTCAACAGACGGTCGGTCCAATCGGTAAATCCGACATGAAGTACGCCATCAAGAAAAGCATTAACGATGTGCTGCCTTCTGCTCCGGTCGAGCGCGTCTTCTTCACACAATTCATTGTGCAGTGGGACCAACCATGAGTGATCCAATTCTCGGTCAAGACGAAGTCAATGCACTTCTTGACGCCATCAAGATGGGTGGTCTCAATGAAGAAGAGACGGAGCGTGATCCGTCAATCAAAGCCTATGATTTGACCTCAAATCACAGAGTTGTCCGCGGGCGTATGCCGGCGCTCGAGATCGTGAATGATCGTCAAGCTCGTCTCCACCGAGGGAGTCTATCAACGATCGCGCGCCGAGTCGTAGACGTATCCTATCGCTCTTCCTCCCTTATTCGCTTTGGTGAAGTGCAGTCCAACATGCCTGCGCCAACTTGTATTTCCGTTGTTCAACTCGCCCCGTTGAACGGATTCGCTGCCGTCGCTTTTGATACGGGATTTTTATACAGCATTCTCGACATACTATTCGGCGGCTCTGGCATGAATGAAAGCAAACGTGTCTCCGGTGACCTCACCGCGGTTGAAGTCCGTCTCGCACGTCGGCTTGTCGACGCGATTCTTGCCGATATGGAAGGCGCTTGGTCGCCAATACTCAGACTACGGGGCGAGTTTGTCAGAACAGAGTCGAACCCGCGATTTGTTACGATTGCGGCACCTGGTGATGTCATGGTCGAAATTGTCTATGACCTCGAAATTGAATCACTCATGAGTGGGACAATTTCTGTGCTGATTCCCTACTCCTCTCTCCAACCTTACAAGAATCGACTGAGCAGCATTATGGCCAGCGATGACGACGATTCCGAGAAGAAAGAATGGGAACGCTGCATTCATGAGAAAGTATTAGAAACTCAACTTGAATTAGTCGGAATTCTCGGCACAACGCGTATGCAGCTCAGCGACATCCTAAATTTAGAACCTGGTGACGTCGTCAAGCTCTCTACCAATGCGTCTGGACCTATCTCTCTCCTAACGGACGGAGTGCAAGTGGCGAAAGGTCATCCAGAAGTCTCCGGTGGAAACACCGCTCTTAGACTCACAAGCCCCGTCGCAGGACCGCGATGGCGCAAGAAAATGTTTCGAATCAATTAATAAGGACCGAAGGAATCAATAACTATGTCAGACCAAATCGAAGAGTCAATCGAACCCGAGAACGAAGAAAATGTTCCTGAACCCGCACCTGCACCCATTGGTTTTACTGGTGAGGTCGATGTCCGTCGAATTCTCGACATTCCCCTTGTTGTGTCTGTCGAGCTCGGGCGGAATAAAATGCAGATTGAGGATCTTCTCAAACTCGCTCAAGGGTCCGTTGTCGAACTCAACAAACTCGCTGGTGAGCCACTTAGTGTAATGGTTCATGGTCGACTCATCGCTCGAGGGGAAGCCGTCGTCGTAAACGATAAATTTGGTGTTCGACTCACCGACGTCATTAGCCCCGAGCAACGAATCGAGCAACTTACGGAGGAATAATGAAAAAGCTTATCGTTATTCTTGGTCTCATCGTTTCAGCGAATGTTGGACTGGCAGAGCCAAGCACCACAAAGACACCTGACGACGAGGCACTCAAAGAGATGCTAAGGCGACTGGTTCCAGAGGAAGAGTCCTCTGACAATGACGACTCGAAGGCCTTAGCAACCAAAGCTCTAAACAAAAAAAGCCAAGCTTCTGATGAGAAGAAGCTGAATGAAAAAGCCGCTCCTTCTTCCAAAGAAATCGGAGCAAGCGCTATCCCCTTCGCTATTGGGCTTTTTGTTGCGTTTGGATTCTTCACTCTCGCTAATCGAAGACAACAATCAGGTGGCCGCGCGATTCGAAGGATTGCGATTGAACCTTTAGCGGCTAAGCAAAACCTCATTTTGGTTGAAGCTCTGGGTGAATATCTCCTGGTCGCTACAGGTGGACGAGAACCTGTTCTACTGGCGCAACTAGATACAGACCAGGCGAAAGAACGTCTAGAAGCGCTTCAATTAGAACCGGCAAATAATAATGTCTCACAAACCGGTAAATCTCCGAATATTCTCGGACGTTTTGCCAGTAGTCTGAAGAAAATGTCACCGAAACGAACACCGTCTTTCGACGACATGCTCGATGAAGCACCACTCAACATCGAAACAAAAGAACCGAAGAGGAGTCAAAAACCATCACCTGCGAAACTCGCTTTAGCTCAGGCCGCATTCAAAGGGATGAAAAACGACGCAGCTCCAAAACGAAAATCACTCAACGAGCGACTTGCTGAGATTGCGGAAGAAGAGCAAAGCGCTTCAAGTATTCCCGCTGATTCACGCGCAGAACGGGCTGATGCAATTCGACGCAAACTTGCGTCTCTGTAGGGATTAGGAAGACGGACGAAGTAAGATGTTTTTTGCAGGAGACATAGCCGGCATGGTGGAACCTGTTGGCGCAATGAAGGTTTTGGCGTTATTGACCGCCCTTACTTTTCTTCCTGCACTTCTGCTCTCCGGGACCTGCTTCACAAGAATCATTATTGTATTTGGTTTCGTTCGAAACGCGACAGGACTTCAACAAATTCCCCCTACTCCGGTCTTAATCGGACTCGCATTGTTTATGACAGGCTTCATCATGGCTCCCGTTGCGGAGGAGATGAACACACGCGCGATTCAACCCTATGCAAACAATCAACTCGATACGTATGAGGCTATTGAAGAGGCGTACCAGCCGCTCAAAAAGTTCATGATTCAGCAAACCAGAGAGGAAGATGCTGCTCTTTTTTACGAGCTTTCTCGTCGACCTGCTCCAGAAACGATTCAAGAGGTTGCACCGCATGTTTTATTCCCTGCGTACATCACAAGTGAGCTTAAGACTGCATTTCAAATGGGCTTTCTCATCTTACTGCCATTTCTTATCGTAGATGTTGTCACCGCAGCCATTCTCAACGCGATGAATATGGTCATGCTGCCGCCGACGGCCGTTGCTTTGCCTATCAAGGTTTTGTTGTTCGTCATCGCCGATGGATGGACCCTAGTTGTAAGCACGCTTACGCGTAGCTTTGGAGGACTCGTATGACGCCCGAAACCACCGTACAAATTGTACGAGAAGCTATGGCGCTTGCTGTTGCGAGCGCTGGGCCCTTGATTGTTACGGCTCTGGTCATAGGTTTTACCGTTTCAATCTTTCAAGCCACAACGCAAATCAATGAGCCCACGCTATCCTTTGCCCCAAAAGCCATTGGTGTTGGCTCAATCTTCGCTATTTTGGCCCCGTACATTACAGGAAACCTCGTCGAGTTCATTAAACTATCATTCGAGCGTGCCTCTCAAGTACTCACGACAGGAGGCCTCTAGGCGATTGAGATGATGGGTATGGAAAACATAGTTGCGCTCCTCGTCAGTAAGGCGACCCCTTACTTGGAGACGTATGTTTTACTCGCGATACGCATCGGTATTGTGTTTGCTGTGGCGCCTTTCCCAGGACGAGTGGTCCCTGCACGCGTTCGTTTGGTTCTATCTGTAGCAGTCGGGATCGTTATTACTGCGGCTTCACCACAGCACACTCTCTTTACGGGGTCGAACGGCTTGTTCATTACTGCAGTGATCAGCGAGATGATCTACGGCGCAGCGCTGGCCTTCTCTCTATGGTTTGCCCTCAGCGCCATCGTTCTCTGTGGTCAGATGGCAGGTATGCAAATGGGCTTCGGTCTTCGAGCAAACTTTGACCCGACAAGCGGTATTCAAGCGAATGCAGTCGCTAGAATTGCGATGATGGCGTGGGCACCCATCGCGCTTGAACTCAATGCGCATCATTATCTCTTTCGTACCTTTGCAATTCCTCCTTCAACCATCACTCCCTCCGGTACTTCAGACTTACTAGAGCGAGCGATGATCATTGGGGATGTCACAATCAACGGTAGCTACGATATGTTCGCCGTCGCCCTTGTCGGCGCCGGTCCAGTATTTGCGCTATCTATGCTGAGTCACGCAGGAATCGGCGCTATCGCGCGAGCAGTTCCTAATGCGATGATCATGGGTGAAGCTCTTGGTGGAGCAGCTCTACTCGGAATGATTGCCACCGGTGTCAGTGCGATGGCATGGCCGGTCATGTCAGAGTCGAGCTTAGTACTCATCGTGGAGGCGTTCGGTGTCTGACGATAAAAGCCCAGGCGAGAAAGAGTTTGAGGCCACCGACCGCAAACTCGAAAAGGCTCGGTTACGCGGTGAGGTTGTTCGATCTCAAGAAGCTACTGCGCTCTTCGGACTTGTCTTGTTCACAAGTATGGTACTGGTGTTTGGCCGATTTATCGCTGACCCACTCATCGAATTGGTTCAAACCTTGTACTCTCTAGAAGCGTTGATCTCGTTTCAAAACGGTGTCACCTTCGCTCCAACTGTTGGCTTCGCGATTGCGGAAGCTGTTCTTCCTATTTTAGGAGCTTTGTGTTTCGTAGGTGTCTTTGTTGGTCTTGCTGAAATGGGCTTTACTATTCCATCAGGAGAAGAAGCGGGATTCAAAATTGACCCTAACAAGCTCAACCCGGTCACGAACTTTAAGGAAAAGTACGGAATCAAAGCGGCTTTAGATTCGATCAAGAACGTTCTAAAGCTCGTGCTGATTTCTAGTATTCTCATTTACTCTGCTTTTGATATTCTACAACATGCAGAAGGATTCCTTGGCCTCTCTCCTCTGGCGTTGTGCCATGCGCTTTCGGAAAACATAGGACTTGCGCTCGCCCGGGTTTGCGTTGCTGCCGTGATTATTGTCGTGGTGGACTACTCATTCGAGAAGATTCAATTCATGCGCAAGCAGCGAATGGACCAAAAAGAACTCAGAGATGAAATGAAAGAGAGCGAGGGAGATCCGCAATTCAAGGCTGCACGGAAACGAAAGGCTCAGGAACTCGCTGGGGACCGCGCGATGGCTTCCGTTGATACAGCCACTGTTCTGGTTGCTAATCCGACTCACTTTTCTGTCACGCTGCGATACAATCGCGGAGAAGACTTGGCTCCTGTCGTTCTCGGCAAAGGTCGAGACCGAATCGCTCTGGCGATGAGAAAGAAAGCTCGCGAGATTGCAGTTCCGGTGGTCGAAAACAAACCTTTGGCTCGAGCATTGTACGCCGTAGCGAAAGAGGGACAGCCGATACCGACCGATTTTTTCAAGGCGGTG
>Ga0163109_10001110_pt1 | contig 21324 bp, 25 predicted proteins | sample CRUFie1St13metaG_FD_108704 | JGI IMG/M metagenome (GOLD analysis project Ga0163109, IMG submission 108704) | Marine microbial communities from the Costa Rica Dome - CRUD Field 142mm St13 metaG | ecosystem: Environmental > Aquatic > Marine > Oceanic > Photic zone | place: Costa Rica: the Eastern... | reverse complement strand
TTATTAGAATCTTTTTATCTCCATTGTTTATTGTTTTTATGTCAACATTTTCATATTCTACGTTTCGAACTGCACATTGTTTTGATGCTTTAAAAAAATATATTTTTTCTATTATCTTATATGCTTTATTGAAAAATACAAAAATTTCTTTATCTAAATTACTTTTATCTGGATGTAACTTTAATACCATCTTTTTTGCTTGTTTTAATTCTATTTCTCCGAATGTATAATTCAACTTAAATAAATTTAATAAATCTTTTAAATCATAATTATCTATATCTAAATCAAAATTTGACATTTATATAATTTAAGTATTATATTTTAATATTATCTTAACATATTATAATATAATGACTGATACTATTAGAGTAAATCCTCTAGGACCGAATAATTCTAATAAAAAATATTATTCTAAAGATGTTCCTACTGGAAAACATAAATGTTCTATTGATTGGAATCCAGATGGATTAGATTGTAATATATCTAATTCAAATACGTCTAATTCATCTAATACATTTAAAAGTCATCATAATAATATTGTTAATGAATTATTTCAAAATCTAGAAGTTACCGACGAAGAATATAATCTAGCTAATTCATTTTTTAATGATATTATTAATCAGCCTCTTTCCTCTGAACAAACTTCTTTTATTACTAAGGGACAAAATAAAAAAGAGTTAGCAGAATGGATTTTTAGTAATAGTAAACAAAATTTAAAATATAAACCTATCTCTTTTAATGATGAAGGAGATACTACCGTAATTATTAATGATATACCTAGAACCGGAATTAGTTCATTTAATATTGATATTATTACTAACTTTTTATATTTAATTAGAATGTTCTATAGCTTCAAATTAGATTATAAAAATAATAAAATATCTATGTATCCTTATACACAAGGACAATTGCTTTTTTCTGAAGTATTACTTATTGAAAATGATCCTGTTGTTAGTTACATTATTTTACATAAAACTATTTTTTCTACAAAATTAACAAAATTATCTGTAAATAGTTGGCTTCCATCTGATGATATAACTTATTTGAAAATTCAATATATTATGTATAGATTCATTAAATTATATAAACCTAATTATAAACATATTAATAAAATACCTCAAATAATCTTTAATTTAGGACAAAACACTTTGATATATCCTATTCCTGCTTTACATTTATTATTGCACGAATTTATTTATTATGGAAAAATAAAAAATACTTACAAAATTTTTAATTTATTTTATAAATACAAGGCTGGTGCATTTTTTTTAATAGTTTCTGTTTTAATATCTGATTTTTTAAATAATAATGAAAACGATAATTCATTAAAAGATAATCCTATTTGTAATCCAGAATGTCTAGATGATAATTCTCCTGTTTGTAATCAAACTATATTCGCAGCAATGTGGGCTAAAAATATAGGATGTTCTTCTAAAGATAAATCTAAATTAATACAATATAAACCTTCAAAACTTTCATTTTATAATTTTGAAAAATTAATCTATAAAATTGAAAAAAATTATAGAAATATCAATAATTTTATTATGGAAATTATGCAAGATTTTGATAATTTTTACAGACAAAATGATGGATTCAAAAATATTATTAATAAATATGGCACTTTATTTCAATCAGCTATAGTTAATAAAAATCCAGATGAGATTGTTAGTATGCCCGGAGTTGAAAAATATATGACATTTTTTAAAGATATTCCAACTAAAGATTTTAAATGGGTTTTAATTGGTGGAAAATCTAAAAGAAAAAGAAAAACTAAAAAAATTAAATATAAAATTAAAAATAATGCTACAAAAAAATCTATATATAAAGATGGATGGGTTATTTTAGATTATAATCCAAATAAAAATAAAACTAGAAAAAATAGAAAATAAATTAATTGTTTTTTAATAACTCATTATACGTCTTATTAAAAAAAGCTTTCAACTCATTCTTATCTGAACCAATATGCACATCTACTAAATCTCCATTTATATAACTCAGTAACGTTGGAATACTTTTAATTCTCAAATATGATGCTAAATCACGACCCTGATCTGTATCAACTATAACTAATTGAGCATCATTTACTTTATTCTGCAACACATCAAATAAATCATATACTTCTGTTTTAATTCTTTTACAAGGACCACACCAAGTAGCTTCTGCTTTTACTATAATTATTTTGTGTTGTGATTTAAATTCTTTAAATTGATTTCTATTTGTTAAATATGTAATATTAGACATTATAAATATAACATATTTATTAATTTTTTAGTAATAATTCATTTAAATTATTTATTTTGATTTCAGGTAGTAATACATGAGATTCCCACATATATTTACAATATGCCCATAATATTTCTGCATTATTATCATAATATTCTGGATATTTTTTCATCAATAATTCATAATTATCTCTTCCTATAAGTTTTAAACTATTTAATGGAAGAACATATGCTAATTGTATTACACTTTTAATGGGTTTATTAGTATTTTGTTTTATTAAATTACATTCCCAATTAGGAACATATTTCTTTAAATCTTTAAACAAAGGTGGATAACAATAATTATATTTCCAATTCCAGTCTGGACATTCTCCGCTATAATATTTCATAGTCCATTCTAATCCTTCCAAATAATTTATACATACTTTTTTCCTATAATATAGATTATAATCACAATGAAGTAGAGTTTCATAATATCTATTTTCCCATCTTGATTTATATGGATCTATATAATTTTCTATACATCTATTTTTAATGGGAATATTTAAATATCTCATCTTTTTTTCTTCATAAGTATTTGATTTAAATATTCTTTTTTCTTGTTTATTTCTTATTTTTGTTTGTTCGATTAAGTTATCCCATTCATTATCTGCCAAATAATTTATTAATAAACTAACATTATTCCAATTTATATATTTACCGTTTGTTAAATGTTTATTATTTCTTCCTATAGTCTCTTTATATGCATTAATCATTATATCAATACCATTAGTTCTTATATTTACACTTGGAAAATGAGGTAAAAAATCATTACCTAAAAAGAAACATAAAAATATATAATCTTGAAGTCTATAATCATCTTTATTTCCTATATTTTTGTTATAAAAATTCATTTCTTTAATTATACATTTACCTAATAACGGTATATTCATAATATATTTTTCACCTGGATCTAAATTTTTATCAATAGATTTAATAAATTCTGGTGTTTCTCTGTAAAGATAAATATTTTCATTAATATTAAGATGATTTAAACTTAACATAATTAAATCTGCATCTAATCCATAAACTACTATATTATTATTTTTATTTATATTATTATTTCTTATGTAAGAAAATATCTTATGTTCTCCTTCTCCTTCTTCATCACTTGATGAAACTATAACTGGTATATTTTTTATTTTTTTGAAATATGTTTTAACTTTAATTGTTAATTTTTCCATAAATTTAGTTCCAGGCGTAATAGAACATCTATCCCATTGTTTTTTATAATTTTCATTTATTTTTCCTTCTAATTTTGCTTCTACGTATGATTTAAATCTTCTATTTCTCTGTTGTTCTAATTTTGCTACAGGCGCAACTCCATCAAAAGATATATATAATAGTTTTTTTGGTTTAATATTATTATATAACTCTTCAATTTTCAAACATACTATATTTGTTAGTTTATCTTCAAATTCAATATTATTATATTCAATAAGATATTTATCATTTATTTCTCTTAATGAATCATATACAATTGAGTTACTATCAAGAAAAAAATAATCATTGGAAAGATTCAGTTTTATTATGATATTATTATAATTTTTTACAATATATGAAAAATAACTAGGTATTCCCATTTCGATATTTTATTATCTATAATTAATTTTAAATTATTTTAAAAAATCAATAAAAAAATATAATATTTAGGATATTTGGAATTAAAATCATTATATATATATAGATATGTCAACGAAAGTAATAAAAAAAATTAAAAAGAAAAAAGTAAAAACAAAAAAATCTGTATCTTCTAATAATGTGATTCACAATATTAATAATCTAGTTAATATTACTAAGAAAACCATTTTATCAATACAAAAATATAAAACCTTAGATATAATATCATCTAACAACTTATACAACGCAACAAGTAAATTAGAAAATATATTTGATAATTTAATGGTTTTATTAAATTGTAATATTAATAAATCTAATTTAGATGAAATGTCTCAAAAACTAAATAAAATAAAAGATAATTTGGGTAATTTAATAATTCATTTTGGAACAGAAAATTTGAATGATTTAATTGATATTAGATTTGGGAAGAATTATTTAGAAAATATAAGTAAAAATAAAAATAAATTAAATTTATTGTTAAAATATGCACATCCTATTTCTTACAAAGTTCTTCCTTGGAAAAATTCTATTATTACTCCCAAAAATATAGCTAAAAATCGCATTGTAGAAGATTATATGATTATAGAAAATAGTGAAACTTTAGAGTGTTTTGATTTAGCTAGAACTAGTAGTAATTTTCAAACAAAAGTATACGGTATTAAAATTAGTTTTCAAAATAAAGAATTACAATCTACTATGATTGTAAAATGTATTATTGATGATTTAAATATTTCTTGTATTGAAAATCCTTTTATTTCTACTAAAATAAATAATTTAAATAAAAATAAACCTAATGATCCTATTTTTAATGAAGAAGAATTTTCAAGATTTGTTAATTCTCTAACTTTAAAACAGTTATTAATATACAGTTATGATGAATTATTTCAAAGATATAGTGGATATTGCACTCAAAATAAACTTTTAAAGTCAAAAACTATATCAAATATTATTAAAGATTTTATAAATAGTGAATTATATAAACAACGAAATATTATTTGTCAAATATTAATTAAATTTAAAGATCCGGAATTTCAATATTTGGCGTATCTATTATATGACTTATTATCTAATGAAGTTAATGGCAATATTGATACTCAAGAACAAACATTATTATATGATTCATTTCCTTGGAATATTAAAAAATATTTTAGAGACGCTATGAATAATACTATTAAATATACTAAAAATTTAACTAATTTTGATACTAATAGTATCCCTATTGAACAACAGATATGTATGTTAAAAGCTCCTGATTCAGTTAAAGAAAAGGCTATGATAAAATTAAAAGAAGTTAAGGCTAAGTCTGAGGATAGCGGATCAAAGGCTAGACAATATTTAGATGGATTATTAAAGATACCATTTGGTATTTTTAGAAATGAACACCTTTTAACATCTATGAAAACTGTTAACAGTAATTTCTCTGAACTTGTTAAATATATTAATACATATGATATTTCAAATATAATTGTTGAAAAAAATATATCTACTATACAAATTTTAAAAAATTGTCATTTTATAAAAAATAACTTAATCCCTATATTTAATAAAAATAATATTGATAATTTAATTAATATTTATATTGATAATAAAAGAGATATTTTGATATCCAATATTTGTCACATTAATAATACTTTAAAAATATTAGACATAAAAAATAAAAGATTGCGCCACTCTGGTAAAAAAAATTCTTATATGAAAAGTCAAATTTCTAACATAATTAATGATTTAAGTAATAATCAAGAATTTATTGAAAAATTAAGTAAAAAATATGAAGATAAATATCCTTTAATTGATAATGTTAAAATAAAAAAAGATATAGAAGAAATTAATTATTCTTGGGATAAAGTTAATGTATCAATGAATAATATTTCTGAAACATTAGATAAAGCTGTTTTTGGACATAAAAATGCCAAAAGGCAAATTCAAAGAATAATAGGACAATGGATCACTGGAAAACAATCCGGTTATTGTTTTGGATTTGAAGGATCTCCAGGAGTGGGGAAAACATCCATTGCTAGAAAAGGTCTAGCTAACTGTCTTAAAGATGAAGATGGAACTCCAAGACCATTTCATTTTATTGCATTAGGGGGAGCAAGTAACGGAAGCACATTATCCGGTCATAACTATACTTATGTTGGATCAACATGGGGTAAAATAGTAGATATATTAATTCAATCAAAATGTATGAATCCTATTATTTTTATTGATGAATTAGATAAAATAAGTAATACTGAACACGGCAAAGAAATAATAGGAATATTAACGCATTTAGTTGATACTACTCAAAATAAATCATTTCAAGACAAATATTTTTCAGGTATAGATTTAGATTTAAGTAAAGTATTATTTATTTTTTCTTATAATGATGTTTCATTAATTGACAGAATCCTATTAGATAGAATACATAGGATAAAATTTAATAATCTTTCTTTATTTGATAAACTAACTATAACTAAGAATTTTATATTACCAGAAATTTTTGATAAAATGAACATTCATAATAATATATATTTCACTGATGAAATTATTAAATTTATTATTGAAACTTATACTAATGAATCTGGAGTAAGAAAGTTAAAAGAATTATTATTTGAAATTATTAGTGAAATAAACTTAAATATATTACAAAATCAAGATATTAACATTAAATTACCCATTAACATTACTAAAGATGATATACAACTAAATTATCTAAAAGATAAACAAGAAGTCATACATAAAATTATACATAAAAATCCTACTTGTGGTATTATTAACGGTTTATGGGCTAATAGTTTAGGAATGGGAGGTATAATTCCTATAGAATGTATATATTATCCATCAAACAACTTTTTAGATTTTAAATTAACTGGAATGCAAGGAGATGTTATGAAAGAAAGTATGAATGTAGCTAAAACATTAGCTTGGAAGTTAACTAGTCAAGCTACAAAAGATCTAATTTTACATAATCATAAAAAAGAAGGAATACATATACATTGTCCAGAAGGTGCAATTAAAAAAGATGGTCCAAGTGCTGGAACAGCTATTACTGTTGCTATATATAGTTTATTTAATGATGTGAATATAGATAATACTATAGCTATTACTGGTGAAATTAATTTACAAGGTAAAATATCTGCAATAGGCGGTTTAAAATTAAAAATTTTAGGAGGAATAAAAGCTGGAGTTAAAACATTTTTATTTCCAAAAGAAAATGAAAAAGATTTTTTAAAATTTAAAAAAGAGTATGATGATCCTACTATTTTCGATAATATAAATTTTCAATCTGTAGAATACATTAATGAAGTTATTGATTCCATTTTTATTTAAATATATTTATAATATATATTATGCCTGGAATTAAACTAACTTTACCTAATATAATTCAATTCGCTAGCATATTTTCTCCTTATTTTATTGGAACTTTCCTTATATTTTCATCTATGTTAAATGGAGATGTTAAAGCATTTTTTTGGTTATTCTTTATTATTATTGTTCAATTTTTAGGAGGACTAATGAGAACACAATTTGGAAAACCAAAATCATCTAATTTAAATAATCAAGATTCTACCTGTAATATTTTTGCTTTACCTACATTATTTACTAATGAAAATCTAACATATTTTTCTAGTAGTGCCATTTTCCATTCTTTCACTATTTTATATTTATTACTAGGATCTATGTATAGTGAACAAGGTAATATGCCTGGTCTTCCACTTATTATTACATTCTCTATTATTGGTATTATGGATTTATTATATAGAACACAAATAGGTAATTGCGATAGTGTTATTGATGTTATTACCGGAACTGTTCTTGGAATGACATTAGCTATACCTTTGTATTTAGGAGCATCATCATTAGAAAATAAAAAATATACTTATTTTGGACATGGTGATATTAACACTGATAAGATAAAAAAATGCAATGTTAATAAAAAATTAAAATATATATGTAAACAAGGTTTATAAATTATTTAAATAAAATATTCCAATTTTTATTGAAATATTTTTTTATATTTATCTTAGTTGAATTTCTAAGATGAGATCTATTTAATCCTGTTCCCGAATAATATGATTTAAAAAAAAACTTTAAAAAGTTTTTGTATACAATTTGCATATTATAATCTTTATATTCATTTAATATTCTTATACTACAAACATCTACACCTACTCTTTTATTTACTTCATTATGAAAATTAAAAAAAAACATTTTTAACTTTTCTTTTGTATCTATATCGGTAATTTTAAAATTATTATGTATGTCTACCTTTCTAATTGCATGATCTCTACACATCGGACAAGGAATACAATTAAAAATGTCCTTTATTAATTTAAATATTATAATATAATTTTCTAAATAATATTTTTCATCTATTTTTTCTGATAAACAATGAAAAAAAATCCAAGCTGGTGCCCCCCAAAAACGTCTGACTTTTATAGATTCTTCTAATAATTTTTTATTTAATTCTATTTGACTATCATTTTGTATATTATTTTGTCTAATGTTTTGTTTATTATTTAAATGTTTTTTCATTTGTATTTTTTTTCTTTTACGTCTATTACTTAATTTAAAGTTAAACATCATATATAATTAATATAAAGATATTTATATTAACTAATTAAATGAATAAAAATAATATTTTTAATTCTTTACTAATAGAATCTATTTTTGAAAATGAAATTGTATCTACAAATACTAATAATAAATGTCTAATTAGTGATGAAGAATTAAAAGATGATCATATTACATTAAGATGTAATCATTCTTTTAATTATGAAAGTATTTTTAATGAAATTTTAAACAGAAAAAAATCAGTTACTAGATATAATAGCACTAAAATAAAAAGATGGTCTATATTATGTCCTTATTGTAGAAATATTCAATCTGGAATACTTCCTTATAAAGAAGGATTTCCAAAGATTGAATATATTAATTGGCCAATACGTCATAGTTTTAATGCTTCTAATTGCGAATATTTATTTAAAAAAGGAAAAAATAAAGGTAAAGCTTGTGGAAAAATTTGTCTTGGAACTCATTGTAAAACTCATTTAAAATATAAGAAAATATCTACTGAAATATCCAAACAAACACCAGTATTATATAAAAAACAAATTTATGCTAAATGTGAACATGTAATATCTAGAGGACAAAACAAAGGTAATATATGTAATAAAAAAGTTATATTACATAAATTTAAAAAAAATGATTCTACTGATAATATCAACTTAAATAATTATAAATATAAAAAATATTATTGTAAATGTCATCAAAAATCATATGGAGAATTAGAAAAACTTGATAACTAATGTATAATATACTATTATACCTCCAATATAAGATAACATCTTTTTTTTATTGTAACTTCTAGATACATTTAACCAAGCTAATTTTTGTTGTTCAGTGTTTAAATGTCTAATCATATAATCACTTTTAGGTAAAAAATAATAGATAATGGGTGTAAGTAAGAATATGACTAATCCAGATATACATAATTTATTTTTTTTATCAGATAATATTGAAAATACTAATAATGCTAATAATGAACTCAATATTAATCCAATATTGTAATGATATAATCTTTCCTTTTTTATTTTTTTGTATTTTCTTTTTTGACTAAAATCAAGTTGTTTTAATAAATATTTATTATTATCATTATTAAAAATTATAAGACCAAGCATTATCATATAACCTAATATTGATATTATTAATATATTACAACAACAAAATATATCTTTTGATATATTAATCATTATATATATATATAAAATATTTAAATAATATTAATCATATATTATAATATATGAGTAATCAACAATTAGTTCAAACTGTTAAAGAATGGTTAACAATAGATAATAGTATCAAAGATCTTCAAAAAAAAATAAAAGAAAAAAGAAATGAAAAAAAAGAATTAAATGAAAAATTACTTTCTATTATGAATGATAGAAATTTAGATTCAATGAATACTAGTCAAGGTGAATTAATAAAAAGCACTTATAAAACTAAATCAGCTCTTAGTAAAAAACATCTTCAAAGTTCTTTAAGTGATTTCTTCAAAGACGATCCTAAAATAGTAGAAGCATTATGTAAACATATAATGGATACTAGAAGTATAAATGTTAAAGAAAATATACGTAGAAAAATTAAAAAATAATTTATGTTAGTTATTTATATAATGAATAATAACTTATTATATAAATATAATATTTCTGAAAAAATAAATCAAGATATTAATATTAATTTAAAGAATGGAACTAATGTTTTTATATGCATTTATAGAGTAATTTCATCCAATGATGAACAAAATATATATAAACCTTTTTTACAATATTTACTATATAAATATCCTAATGATTCTAGATCATATAAAAATACTTTATCTTTCCCATTTGTTAAATATAGACCAAATTCTAATTTAATTGAATTAATTAAACCATTTATAAAAAAAATATTTTCAATGAAATTTATTAATTTCGATGGATATTTATTAAATGATGATGGGGTGTATATGTTTTGTAATTATACTAAACCTACTATTAATGTTAAAAAATTAAATAAAAAAAGTGAATTTTGGTGGGGATTAATACACGAAATATGTAATTTAAAAAAAATTATTAAATTTCCAATACACAAAACAGTAACTAATATTTTTTATAATAATCCATTTCTTATTTATCTTAATAAAAATAATAAAAATATTGAAATTCCTACTGTTTCTTATTATGGCACATCTGAAGAATTACTTTCATATGCATCTACAATCGGAATTAGATCACAAGGACATAAATTATTTGGTCCACATTATAACTTTCAAGATTTTACAGGTTCTGTAAAATATGCAGGATGGACTAGCAATTACGCATCTGCAATGATAGATAATAATTATATTTCAGATGATAATGGTAAATATTATCAAGGAGGTATAATAAGATATGCTTTATTTTTAAGTAATAAAATAGTATTTGAATATAAAGATAATAATCCTTTTTATTGGTATCTTAAACATTTAGATTCAGATAGAGATATAGGTAAAATATCCGATGCTGAAAAAAAGATATGGAAAAAGGAGAAAGATAATATAGACTGGACAAATAACTATAATTCTATTGTATTATCTGATATAAAAAATAAAAAATTATCTGGCTATTTTAATATTAATACTACATATATTATTAAAGATTTTGAACAATTTGTTCCAATGACTATACATTTAATTGATATGAATACATTAAAACCTACGTGGGATCCAATTTATAATTTTTATAATATTAAATAAATATATACTAATGAAATTATTAATTTTAATTGCTTCAATAATATTTATATATTTATTTTCATATATTGGAAAAATTTTTCCAAAACTAATTAATTTAGAAAAGGCCACGCCGTTTTTGATGTTCTTTGTATCTTTAGTAATTTTTATGTTTATTTTACCAGAAAAAATAGGCCCTTTTTAATTAATAAATTGATTTAAAAATAATTTATTATTAAATTTAATAAATTATTATGGAACGTAAGATAAATGGAAAAATTAACATTGCATTTATAGAATTTAAGAACAAGATAATGGCTAATATAAAAGAGGTTGAACCTAATATTAATCCTGAATCTCCTTGGTATTCCGTCATTGAAGAAATATATAAATATCCTATACTACAGCTTACTGCAGATGATTTTAAAAAAAGAAAAAGAGTAAAAAATGTAGTTCCTTTGTGTGATAGATGTTGTGCACTACGATCAAATTTTAAACAATGCACAAGGAGGAAAAAAAATAATTCAAACTATTGTGGAACGCATATTAAAGGAAGGCCTCACGGAGAAATAAGTAATCTACCTACTACAGTAAATAAAACTAAAGTTAATATATGGTTACAAGAAATAAAGGGTATAAAGTATTATATTGATGACCATAACAATGTTTATAATAATTACGATATTATAAACAATGCTGAAAATCCTAGAATTATTGCTAAATATGAAAAGCAATTAGATAAATATACTATTCCTGAATTATTTGAAAAATAATTTATCTATTTAAAAATGCTGAACAACAAGCACTTGCAGTTCCACCAATTGCATTTATATTTAATTCTCCTTTTGACGCAGAAACCACTAAATCTATGACATTTGCTACAATTCCTTCATCTATCATATCTAAACATAATTTCTCTTTCTCATCACTAATAGGCGCATCTACTATTATTTTTCTTATTACTTTTGTAGCAATCGTTTTTTTATCAGATCCTTTTACTTTACTTTCTTCCAATACTTCTATTGTTAATTTAACAATATAAATTACAGTAGTAACTGTGACTTCTACTTTTTCATCTTCCATTATTTTTTTTACTTTATTAAGACAATGTTCATAACTTTCTGCAATAGATAATTTTGCTTCACTCATATTATATATTTAACAAATATTTTAATTATTCTTTATTAGTTTCTAACGCATTTGGTGATCTATAATTTTCTATTAATTCTCCCAACCAACTAACGTTTGATTCTTTTACTGTTCGTATTGTTTTTAATGTAGAAGAATAACTTGAATATACTATGTATCCTACTACGGAGGCGGCAGCTATTGAAACTGCTAATGCGGGTTTATTTACGTTTTTTAAAGAGTCCATATAATAATATATTAGATTTTAATTAATATATTATTCTAATTTTTCTTTTATTTTTTCTATTTTAAAAAATCTGTCATATTGTTTTTTTCCACTTATATGATGATAACCTGCACTTTTTCTAACGGGAGTCATTTTATAATTTATGGTTTTTAATAATTGCCTAATTATGTTAATTAATGGAAATTTCTGTTTTTTGAAAGCGGATTCTTGTAAAGAAGTTAAAGATGAATTACTAAATTGATTTTTTAATTCTACTATTTCTACTGTTAAACTTAAATATTTTTTTTCATTTAATAATAAATTTCTAGGTATTATTAATTGATTTAAGTTAGATATATCGTTTAGACTTATATCACATTTATTTAAAAAGTCTAATATCAATATTTCTTTTTGTGTCATTTTTACTATAAATTATTATTTATTTTCTTTTTTAAATTAAATACCCCCAAAAATAACTTATGTGTTTTTGAACTTAAAGAGCTGTTTTTCTTTAAATTAACTTTTGAAACAATTTTGAAGTTATAGTGTTTTTAACTTAAAGAAATCGCCTTTTTTTGCTTCTTTAAGTAGGGTTCCTGAGAATAAAAAACAATATAGCAATTTTTGAACTTAAAGAAAAAATTTTAATTTACTCTAAAAATATTTTTAAAAATACAGAAAAAAAATCATATATGTTACCATATATCATAATAAAATATAATATGTATTCAATAATAATGAAAAATATTTACTGAAAAAAAGGAACTAGTTTCGTCAAAAAAAAAAATAATTTGATGAAAAATTTTACGATATTCACATTTTTGAAATGTGCATATCTATTATATTGGCCAAGGATTCTATTAGTTTTTTTTTGGAAAAAAAAATTTAAAATATTTTTTTTTTTTTTTACTTCATATATCGTAACAAATTACTTACATTCTTAATTTTCAATTTTTCAAAAATTAATATAATTTGGCAAAATAATTTAAAAATAATATGCACATTTATATATATGTCAACAAACGTCAACAAAAACGTTTACACAGAAAATGAAAAAGTAGCAAACTATTATTGTGCAGATTGTGATTATTTTACGGTAAGAAGAAGTAATTTTGAAAAACATATCCTTACCAAAAAACATATTAAAAAAGTGTCAACAAATGTAAACAAATGTCAACAAAATGTCAACAAATCGCAAAAATCATCTGCTACTTTTTTTAAAAAATCAAGTGGAAAAAATAAAATTCCCACCGAAAAAGATTTAGGAAAAAATGAATCTTTTTTAAAATCAAAAAAAGTAGCAAATGCTACTTTTTATCAGAATTCTGAGAGTTCTGTAAATTATCGCATTAATAATGGTAACAATAAAAAAATAAAAAGAAAAAAATCAAAAAAAGTAGCATATAAAAAAAGTAGCACCTACATATGTCAAAATTGTTCTAAAATTTATAAGAGCAGACAAGGTCTATGGAAGCATCAACAAAAATGTGAAAATCAGAATTTAATTATTAAAAATAATGACACTGATAAAGATGAATTATTAAAACAATGTCTGCAGACAATATCGAAACAAACTGCTGTAATGGAAAAATTTGCTGATATGAAATCAAATAATATAAGTGCATCGAATAATAGTAATATTAATTCCAATAATATTGGCACGCAAAACAATATAACACTTAATGTATTTTTAAATGAACATTGTAAAGATGCTCTTAATTTAGAAGATTTTATGAAAAATATACATTTTCAATTAAAAGATGTATTAAGTAACGGTAATTATGTAGATAATTGCGTTTCAGTAAAATTATTAAATGATTTAAATGAGATACCAGTAACTAAAAGACCAATACATTGCACTGATCAAAGAAGAAAAAATTTTGTTGTAAAAGATAAGGAGGAAGGTTGGGTTAAAGAAAAGTCTGCTAATGGAGGTAAAATACAGAAAGAGATAGATAAATTGTATGATAAAGCATATGTTGAATTTTATCACGCCTATGATGATAAACATCCTTATCCACATACTAGTATTCAAGAAGATTTAAAGCAACAGACTAGTCATAAAATAAATCAAAAGAAAGATAAGCATACTATATTAGGTTCTGTTGCAAGAACAGTTGATGTTAAAGAAGCAATAGAAGAATTTAAAGAAAATGAAAATAAAAAAATTAAAAATTAAATTTATAATGCTTAATATACAAAAAATATTATTTGCATAATATATAATGTCAGTAGAATTAAATATTATGGATATAAGTAGTAATGAAAATATAATTGTAGATATAGATCCAAACATTGTCCCTACTCCAAAAACAAAGAAAAAACCAATTATAATAGGTGAAACAGATACAAATCTAACATTAAATGTTATAAATCCATTAGAATTATTAGATTTTGACTATGAAGAAAGTGTTACTTCAACTGATGAATTATACAATAGAGTGTCTTACTTAAGTGTAGAAAAAAGTTTAGAATCATTATATAATACAGAAGCTGAAAAATGTTCATCAGCAATGGATATATTAGCTAGTTTTGTAAGAGGTCAAAAGTTAATTCATATGGAATCTAAATATATGTGTGAGAAAGAATTAAATTGTTTAATGTTACCAGCTATATTTTTATCAGCAGTAGCTTCAGTGGCTTCTGGAGTTAGTGATGTTAATATATGGGCGCCGTTAGCATTAGCTAGTTTAAATGCATTTATTTCATTTTTATTAGCTATAGTAAGTTATATGAAATTAGATGCACAAGCTGAAGCTCATAAAACATCATCTCATCAATATGATAAATTACAGTCTATGTGTGAATTCTCTTCGGGTTATTTTTTATTATTTGGATCTAATACTACTGAAAAAGGTGAAGATTTTAGAACACATATAAGCGGCATAGAAACAAAGATTAAAGAAATTAAAGCTACAAATCAATTTATAATACCAAGACAAATACAATATAGGTATCCTAATATTTATAATTTAAATGTATTTTCTATAATAAAAAAAATACAAAACTGTAAAAGAGATTATACAACAAAACTAAGAGATATAACAAATCATATTATACATATAAAAAATGATTTGCATGAACTAAGAAAAAATGGAGAAGATATTCATAAAATAAATCATAAAAAACAAAAATTAACATTAGCATATAAATCAAAATCTGATGCGCTAACTACTATATTATTATTAAAATCAGCTTTTTCAATTATAGACCAGATATTTCAAGCTGAAATAAAAGCAGCAGAAGAAAGAAGAAGAAGATGGTGGAGTGATTGTTGTTATGAACCAATAGTAGATCCTATAGAAGAAAATAAGTTTATTAGTTACATAATGGACCCATTTAGACAGTATGAGCCTTGGAAAGATCTAGATGATAGATTGGATATAGATTATAATATAAAAACTTTTATAAAAGAGTATGATAATACTAAAAATAAGAAGGATAAAAAAATTTTGAAGAAAAGATTAGCATCTGTAATGATTCCTAGTAAGAAACAATGGTCTTCAGATAGAAGTGTTGTTGAAAATAGAAAAATGAAAAATACTAGATCTACAATATTATAAGAATGTTTCTATTGGAATATAAGTCCCAAATTTTTGTTTTACTATAGATCTACACATCATAATTTCTCTTATTCTTAATTTATAATCTAAATTGTTTTGTATTTCTTCAATTACTTGTTTTATATTATTAGGTATACACCATTTACATAATATAGAGTTGCAACAAAAACATCCTTTTAAGCTAAAATAATCATACCATTCTTTATTTAAATATAATAAATCTAAATAATTGTATTTATTGCCATCTTTATATATTAATACTTTTGGAGGTTGAAATGGATATTCTCTTGGGAAATTTAAATTTACAAATAATACTCTGTCTCTTATAATCATAACTAATTTTATTATATTTGTTTCTTGTTCATATTCAATAAGTTGTATATTTTCTTGATTAAAAAAATTATTATATATTGTTAGTTCTCTATTTATTCTTCTGGACATTTGTTAATATAAATATTATATATTTAATATGTTTCATATTCTATTAGTTTTAAATTCTTATGTCTTAGATAAGTCATTTTAATTCCCTTATGATGATGTATTACACCACTATAGTATGTATATTTTCTTATATTATTAATTTCAATTAAAGTATTTGATATTTTTTTCTTCCATATATCTAAGTCAATACCTAGATAATCTTTTATTTCTTTCCATATACAATCTGGAAAATACATTATTATTTATAATAATTTTAACATTATAAATAATAAATCAATTTATATAGTGAATTGATTCATATCTTACACCAGTCTTATTATAACATAATATACGGGACATATTATTATCTATCTTCCATTTTTCGAAATTATTTGAAGTATGAGATAATCCTTGATATATAATTCTATTTTTAAATTTAAGATATTCTTTATCACATCTATATGCCTTTATAAAATCAAAATTAAATGAAAATTTTCTTTTCCAATATTCAATACTCAATAAATAATTTTTTATATTTCTCCAAATTTCATTAGGAAAATACATTTTATACTTTAATATAATTATTTATGTTTAAATGTTCTTTTTTTTCTTTTCTTTTGTTTTCTTTTTTTAGTTTTTCTTTTTTTGTTTTTTCTTTTTTTAGTTTTAGATTTACCTCCTCTTCTTCTAGTAGATGGTTTTATACATCTTCTCCAGATCATTGAATCTGGGCCTATAGCTCTAGCGTCAGAGGGGCGACATTTATCTGGTCCACATCCAAATATTCTGTCACAAACTCCTTGTTTTTTACAGGGTGTATAGCAAGGATAATTCATATATTCGTAGACCATTTCATCTGCCATAACACCGCTATTATGAACAATTCCTCTATAATAACCATTTTCATTAATAAGTCTGTTTCTTACTTCATCACTTATTTCTTGAGGATAATATGGATTAGCTCTTCTTCTTGGATTTCTATTTTCTAATTCCGATATATATTCATCTACTAATCTTTGATTTATATTATTGTTAGATTTAGGTTCTCGTCTAACTGTTCTAACTCCTCCCTTTTTAGTTTTTCTTTTTCGTCCTCCCATAAATTCTTTATTTTCATTAAATGGTTCATCTATACTGGTTGGCGATCCTTTTCTTTCTACTTTTTTATTTTCTAATGGATCTAATTTATCATAAGTATCTTCAAACTCATCTTCTAAATGTTTTTCCTCTAATAATTTAATTTTTTTATCTAATTTATTTATTTTTTTATTAATATGATTAATACTATTTTCATTTTTTATACAGCAATGTTTACTTTTATGAGGTTTAAATGCAGAAAATTCTGACATATATAATATAAATACATTTTAATTTAAATTGACAGAGAGATACTTTATACTATATATTATAGAGAATGAGTCCTATAGTATATAATATAAATAATGCGACTTTAAAAGAGAAAATGGCATCGTTTGATTTTGATTGGACTATTGTTAATCCAAAAGAAGGTAAAACATTTCCTAGTGATGTAGATGATTGGGAATGGCTTTATCCAAATATTCCAGAAAAGATAAAAGAATATTATAATAATGGATATATGATAGTAATATTTACAAATCAAACAAAAAAATGGAAACATCAACAAATAAAAAATGTAATTAGCTTATTAGAAATCCCAGTATTTATTGTTATAGCTACCGCAAAAGTTACTCATAAGCCAAATCCTGTTTTGTTTAATGTTCTAATTGCTCCAAATAATATAGACAAAGATAATTCATTCTTTGTAGGAGATGCATTGGGTAGAAAGTCAGATCATTCAGATTGTGATAAAAGATTTGCTGAGAATATTGGAGTGAAGGTGTATTCTCCAGAAGAAATGTTTTTAGATATTAGTAATATTACTATACCTGATATTCCTATAAAGGAAGTTCCAGAAATTATTATAATGGTGGGTTATCCGGGTTCAGGTAAAAGTTCTATATGTAAAAAAATAATAGATAATAATGACAAATATATTTGGATACCTAGAGATAAATATAAAACTCCTAGTAAAATGAAAAAAGAAGCAAAAAAATATATATTACAAAATAAATCAATTATATTTGATGCAACAAATAGTTCTATAAAAAGTAGAAAAGTTTTTGTAGATTTTGGAAAACTTTATGATAATTATAGTATTAGGTGTATCCATTTAACAACATCATTATTAGAATCTTACAAACGTAATAAAATTAGAAATAATGAAGAACAGGTTCCTAAAATAGCATATAGCGTATATAAAAAATATTATCAGGAACCTAATGAATGTGAAGGATTCACATTACATAAAGTGCCGTGTAATATAATTACTTAGCTGACATAATTTCTTCCAATTCGTCAAGCTTTTCTTTTTCAGCTTGATCTTCTTCGCTTAGTTCGTGTCCATAATCATCAGTTTCAATAGAACAACAATCACAACTTTTTTCAAGATTATTTTGATCAGGAACAGTTGTTTCTGTCTCCATTTTATTTATAGCATCAATCATATTTTTTCTTTCAGATTCTTCTAATTGGTCAGTTACGAATTTAATAGTCATTAGTTTTGATAGTGACTCTTCATCCATCTTGACCATAGCAGCAATATGTGCCGGGAGACTTAGTTGAGCTTTCATTTTAATTGCATCATTTAATTCATTTATAATTTCCTCTCTTTTAGGCATAAGTTTAACAATAATTTCAATTGCTTTGATGGTAGTTTCAATATTACTTCCTTCAAGCATAGCGATATTAAATGGATTATCTCCGCTCAATAGTCTGTAAGCAATGAATTGTGGAGTAAGAGACATATCTGATGACAATACGCGTTGAATTTTAGAAGACATTATTTATTAGTTTTTAAAAATAATAAGTAATTAAAAAGTTTAATCAATTTAAATTGAAGAATGATTTTATAGGATTAAAATAACTAATTAATGGAACCTGAAATAAATTTAGATTTTTCATTTAATAAGAGATATGAATTTATATTGAGAGATATAAAATTTGATAATTTACCAGAAGAATTAATATTTGAGAAATTTAAAGACGGTAGATTCTTTTCTCATATAATTGAGAAATGGTTAGAGAAAAAATTTATGAATCTTATTTATGTGAATGCAAAAGGATATGATTTTATAGATGCTAGAGATAATAATATAAAGTATGATGAAAAAACATTTACTTGTAGAGGATGTAATTATGTTCCTTCTAAGATGTTAGGAGCGGGTAGGAAAAAAGATCTTTCGAAATTTGAAGAACACGCACAAAAAATAAATTATATTATAGTAGATAATACCGAATTTCCAAAAATTCAGTTAGTATTTATTTCAGGAAATGATTTACTTTTAAATTATCCAAAGGGTAAAATACCTACAAAGGATCGAACTGCCTTTTTCAGTAGATACTAGTTATATTGTTAAATTGTTTTATTAATTCTTGCTTTGATATAGATCTAGGACCGACAGTATTATATTTACAAAAATAATTTATATTTGATATTCTGAAATATATTTCATCTGTTAAAGGTATGTCAAATTTAATGAAATAGTGAGATTGTATTGATTTATCTGAGGTATTTCTATCTATTTTTCCTGCAGTTCCTCCGACGCGTCTAAATGATATATCGTGATCAGTATTTTTTTTGACAAATTTAAATTTAATAGGAGTTAATATTTCAGGAACTTCTCTATTAAATTCTTTTTTTATCCATATTTGAAATACACAGGGAACATCATAATCATTATCATTTAACTTAAATGAATTTTTTTCTATATCGTGTTCTAGTATTAAATGAAAATTAAGTGGGAAATGTTTTTGTAGACTATTTTTTTTAAAGCTTTTTGGGAGTATAAAAGAAATAGTATTACAAAATTCACAAGATTTTTTTATAAATTTTATAGCTAATGAAGATTGTCTTCCAAAAGGAGGATTACCAATAACGTGTATATTTTTGTATTTATTTTTGATAATTTTGTAATAAAATTTTGTATAATCTAATTTTTTAATTTCTGAATGTTCTGGCTTTATATCATAAAATAAATGATGATCTGATAATGTTTTTATATAGTTTATGAAAGATCCATTGCCAGCACTAGGTTCAATACATAAGTCATCTGTATCAATATTTATATGTTCCTTTATTAATTCAATGCAAGTTTCAACGCATTTTTTTGAAGTATAATATTTATCAATAGTATTTCTTTTTAGACCTACATTTTGCATAAGTTATTATAAATAAAAGAAATATTTTTAATTCAATTTATTTATAATATACGAATTTATTGAAAATTATTTTTCAAATAACTTAGGTGATAATTTTTTTATAAAAGTTTTAATATTTTCTAACCAAGATTCTGGTAATCCATCTATAAAATCATTATTACCATCAAGTGATAATACTGGTAATTTCTCATTATTTAACCAATTTTCATGATATAAATGACAATTTTCTAAATAAGTTAATGGAATAGATTCTCCTTTTCTATTTCTATATATTACTCGTTTTTCACATTTTTCGGGATTAGTTTTAACATATATTAATCCAGCAACCGGAATATCTTTTACAAATTCATAAAACCATTTACAATATATATTATATTCTATATCTTCTATTTTTTCATCATCGTGTAACATTTTTGCAAATATTTCTTTGTCTGTGAATACAGATCTTTCACAAATAATAATAGTATTTGATTCTTTTTTTAGTATTTCTTTTAATTGGTGGATTCTTGTAATATATGCCATCATTTGAAATGAAAAAGCATATTTTTCTTGATTTTCATAATATTTTTCGATTATATTTTTCCCATTTTTGTCTGTAATACTTTCCCAAACAGATACAGGCTCGGGTAAATATAC
>Ga0163109_10001109_pt1 | contig 21324 bp, 15 predicted proteins | sample CRUFie1St13metaG_FD_108704 | JGI IMG/M metagenome (GOLD analysis project Ga0163109, IMG submission 108704) | Marine microbial communities from the Costa Rica Dome - CRUD Field 142mm St13 metaG | ecosystem: Environmental > Aquatic > Marine > Oceanic > Photic zone | place: Costa Rica: the Eastern... | reverse complement strand
TTACTTTACTTAATTTTGAGGTTCTTCCTTGACCTAATGGGTCTACTCCATCTTCCTCTAACTCAAAATTAATAAATGGTCTTAAACTTGATGATATTGCGCCAGATGGTATAGTTTTTTCATCAAATATAATTTGTGATTCTGATATCTCATCTACTCTTACAGGAATTGTACGATTCCATTTTACGGGTATGTTGTTTGAGTCAGTACCGACAATTGTTATTGTAGCATTACCAGGTGCGGTATTTTCTTTTGGATTTGTTCTACCACCATAAACCCAAATACTAATTAACCTACTACCATCTTTTTGTTTTTTATTTGGTATTTCAAAATATATAGGATTTGCTTTCGCATCAAGAATTTCAATCTGAATTTGAGAGTTCTTTTTCAATTGAACAGAACCCATTAATCTGATTGTATTTTTTCCTTCCCCTAAGTAAGAAGGTATTTCGGTAATATTAAAATATCTTGATGTAGGTTCTGTATCTTGTATGACCTGTTTAGGCGGTCTACTAACAGGTGGTCTGTCGACAGGTGGTTCGTCAACTCTTCCCCCACCAAATCTTGGAGAAAAGTCGTTTCCATCATCTCGACCTCGACCTCGACCTCTACCCCTTCCATTTCCACTCTCTCGTGGAGATTGGGACGGAAAGTTTTCGTCAAGATTTTTTTTACCTCTTCTTTTGTATTCAAATGCCATTCATAGACTCCATATATAACTATAAATATGAAACTTTTGAGAACCCACGAACTTTACTGATATCTATTATTTGGTCTACCATATCTCTTGTTTTATCAATATGAGATATTGTAACAATAAAATCAAATTGTGTTTTAAGGTAATCAAATAATAAATATAGAGAATTAAAGTTATCAGTATCAAGTGAACCAAATCCTTCATCAATGGCTATAAAGTTTGGACGAGGTAAATTTGATACATTTATTAACGCAGTTCTTATTGCAATTGATGATATAAACTTTTCCATACCACTTGTTAATTCAAGAGGCCAGTATTCATCAGTTCCATATGCAATATAGGAATTAATATTCTTTCCATCAGTATTCAATAATACTTGGAAATCTACTATTGGTGATAGTATGTTGTTTATTTCTATTTCCAACTTCGGTAATACCTCAGATATTAATTGATATGGAATTCCATCTCTTCTAACACATTTAAGGTAATATTCGTATCCATCATATTTGATTTCCATTTCACGAAGTTTTTCAATAGATTCGTTTACTTGTTGTATAGATTTTTCTGCTAATTTAATATCAGAGTTAATCGACATCACCTCTTCGTTAACCTCGGATATTTTGTCTTTTAAAGTTTCTCGTGTGTCTTTAAAAGAATTTATTCTTTCATTGACCAGCTTGTTGTGCTCAACTGCTTGTTGCTGCTCATCTGCTTTTTTGATTAGTTCACTTAATGAGTTAATCTCTGATTTGTATCCATCTACTAACTTGATACATTCATCGTAAATCTTAGTCGCATCTAACCATTCTTTATCTAATAGACGAGATTCATCTGTTAAGGTTTCATAATCTTGTAATTCATTCTTAACATCATATTGTGACCTTTCGTCTAATATCTTAATCTTTTCTTTAATTAGTTTTTCAAACTTAGTATTTTGACTTTTGATATCTTTTTGTAATTGTTCTGTTTGTTTTACAATTGGTGTATTTTTATTCTGTACACAATGGTCACAATTATCATCAAAGGTTAATTGACCGATACCTTCTAAATGAGACCTCATATGCTTTAGGTCTAATTCAATAGTCTGAGATTCTTGTTCTAACTTATTATACTTTATATCTAATCTATTGTACTTAGTATTTTTCTTTTTAAGTTCTTTGATGTTTAACTTAGATAGTTTAGATTCGATATCTTTTTGTTTCACTTCAATATCATTGATTTGTAATTTATTAAAATCACATTCTGAATTTTGGTTGTCTAAAAGAATCTGAATCTCTTTTAACTTAGATTGTAAAGTTTCTTTATCACCGATATCTTCTACTGGTTTTAAAGTTCTTACTTCATACTCCATTTTCATAATAGTATTATCTAACTTTAAATCAAGTTCATCTTTTCTTTCTTGTAGTTCATCTAAAGAACCTGTGATTGATGTTAACGATTGTTCTGCTTCAATCAGTTGACTTGGGAAGTCTTCTTTTTTATATTCTCTAAGTAATGTGTTTAGTTCTCTAATCTCTTCACTTGCTATCGCCCATAAATCTTCGAATATATCCATATCTAAAAATTGTGCTAACAACTCTTTTCTTTCCTTTTGAGATTTTTCTATGAATCCACTACTATTAGATTGTGTTGACATCGCAGTTAAAACAAAGTCTTCATATGTTCCAATGTATTCACGAATGATTGCATTGGTCTCTCTTCGTTGTTCACCATTCAGAGATTCTTTTTGACCATCAATCATACGATAGAAATCAACATCAACTTTTACAGTTCCTCTCTTTGGACTTTTCTTTGCTTTTCTTTCTATAAAGTAAGAAGTGTTGTTTAACTCAAATTCAAACTTACAATCAAAGTTCATTTTAGAATAGTTCATTACATCTTCTGCTCTGATTGTTCTTGAACATTTGTCAAACATACAAAATGATAATGCGTCCCATAAAGTTGACTTACCACTTGCATTTGGTGCAAAGATTCCGTATGCACCTTTCATATTGGTAAAATCAATTACATTATTAGTTCCATATGAAAACATATTAGAAAACTCAAATCTTTTTGGAATCCATGTTGAGTTAGATAATATATTGTGTTTTCCTAATTTATCATTTATATCATTGTTTATATTTGTAACAACTTCAAGTTGTTCTTTTGTAAGATGTTCTGTTTCTTCTAAATACTCTTGTATTAATTTATTTTGGAAACCTGTATCTCTTACATTTTGTAATATAATAGATTGGTGTTCTATATCTCGTTTACGAGTCAACACTTTTTGTACAGTAAGTTCTTGAACTTCTTTTCCTTTTTTGATTTTTGCAATCAATCTATTTAGTTGAGATGTCTTTGTATCTTTTACTCGTATTCTAATTCTTGGTTTTTTTGGTATTGGGTTGTCCGATACTATTTTACCATTTTCAATATCAATAGTAACATATCCATAATCATTATGAACAGGAACAAACTTACTTTTAAGTGTATTCATGTCCCACACTAAAATACCATGAATAGGATATTTTGCTTCACCATGATTTTGAACTATAAGAGAACCTGCGTATTTTATATGAGGTTGTTTCATCACCTCATTGTTAGGTTTATGAATATCACCTAATAAAGCCAAATCATATCCATCGAAGTGAGATACTTTAACATTTTTATTTTGGATAACAAACCCATGTTCGGTTTCTATATTATCTACTGGTCCATGAAACACTGCAATCCTACCATTGTTTTCTTTAAATCCTTTTGCGGATGGAAATCCTTCTGATTTGTCCCAAATAGATTTATGTACAAATGTGTAACCACCAATTCCATATCCACCTGTATCTTTTAGGTAGTATATGTTCTTATGGTCCAATGCTGATATGATTGGACTCAATGCGTCAAGTCTTGATGTGTTGTTTAGGTTTGCGTCATGATTACCAGGTATTACAATAGTTGGTAATAGGTCTGCTAATTTACAAAAGAACTCTTGTGTTAGGTCAACCACCTCGGGTGACATATCTGTCTTTGCGTGTACAATATCACCTGCAATATAGATGACATCGTTTTTACCCATTGTAGATAATATGTGTCCATACAATTGTGAGAACACTTCACGATACTCTTTGTGTCTTTTAAGATTTCTGATGTGGACATCGGCGATATGATATATTTTATCAATCTTTTCTACACCAATGTCGATGTACTTAATTTTTCTCATACATTAAATAGTTGATACTCCATTAGCTTTCTCAAGTCTAAGGATTGAGTATCATAAATTTTTTGGTTTATAGTTTCATAGCCCATTTCAGATGGGTCTTTGTCCCCTAAATCAACCAAGTGCGTATCTATTCCATATGACATAAACTTCTTTGAAAGTCCTATGGCATTAGATATAGCGTCTGAATCTAAACAAATATACAACTTTTTTACTTTATTTGCAATTATTTTCTTCTCTAATTCTGATTGGATTGATTTACCGAACAATGGTATTGCATTTCTACGAATAGCTATCGCATCAAATGCACCTTCACATAATACCAATGGGATATCCCAATTTATTAAAAGGTCAAACCCCACAATATTTTTTGATACCTTTGGATTTTTATGTTTAAACTTGCTTTGATAGAATGACCTACCTACAAAAAAGTTTAACCGCCCTCTTTCATCATATGATGGTATAATAATTTTATCTTCATATTCTCCTGTTTCACAATATCCTATATTATATTTAACAATATCCTCAGGTCTTACCCCTCGTTTTAACAAATAATTTAATGCGTGTTTATACTTAAACGAGTTTGACTTTTTATAGAGAGGTCTAAACTCTTTTGGTAATTCTACTATTTCACTAATATTAGTTTTTTCATAGTCTGAACTATATCGATTTATTCTACTGAATATACTATTGTATTCATCCCAAGTTTGTTTTGATACACGAAGTTTCTTAAAAAGGGTTTTTATTGTTCTTCCCTTTTCATCAGATATCCAACAATGCCATGGATTCCTACCATCAGAAGTAATCTTAATATTTACTTCTAACTTAGGTTTATAGTGGTCTACAAATGGTGAGTAAAACGCATAGTTGTCACCAGATGTTCTCTTGGATTTACCAAGAACAGACTCCAATAATTCAAGTAGTCTATCTTCCATTTAGTATAAAGTTACCTTAATATACAAAATTATTTTGAAAAATCAAAGAAATTTTCCTTTTGTTTTTCATCAATCCATTCTTGAGGTATTTCTTTTTTAGCCCATTTGAATCCATTCTTCTCACACCATTCAGCGTAAGTGGTCTTAGAACCTTTATATATTTTACCATTTGGTGATTGTAATACAAATCTTAAATCCATCTGTGGATTTTGTTCTTTTATTAATAAATGCTTTTTTCTATCTTCTGGTAAGAACCATCCTTTTGATTCTATAAAGATTCCATTCGGTAATTTAAAATCTGCTTTGTAAGTGTGGTGAGTTGCTGGTATTGTATATGATACCTCGTGTTGTTCATACTCACCATCAATACCTTGAGCTTTTAATTGTTCGTCAATTCGTGTCTCAAGGCCGGACTTGTGTCCTTTTTGTTTTTGGATGTGACTCCAATTGCCTTTTTTATTCATAACTATTCAAAATCTAATCTTACATCGACAGTAACATCGACATCTTGTCTCTTTTTAAGTGGTGACCCTAATTTAGCGATTGCTAATAGTTCACCTGTATCATTGTATAATCCAATAGAGGTTATATATGGTCTAAAGTCTGACCCCGTAACAAATGGTAGTAGTTCACTTCCGTTCTCACCACCACCTACTCTCAAGGTATTATTTTGTGATACATTAAATTCGTTTCTACCTATTTCACATAGGACAGATTGTTGTTCTATTTTTTTACTTGATTTATATTTAAACTCATATCCTTTATCTGTATAATCAAAGTTACCATTTCCTAAAAAACAATTTTGGTATTTAGGCCTTGGGTCTGATATTACGATTATTCCTTTTTGATAATATACATAACCAACATCTCTTGTTTGATATGCCGAACCACTAACTACATGATTGTTTGTTAAAGATGATATATTGTCTGCAGATAAATGTGTACTATAAATTCTTATCTCATCAACAGAACCACTTGTTCCTGTGTTTGCGGTTGCATTGTCACACATTATTGTAATGTCTGATTCGTTTTGGAAGTTTAATCTTCTATTTGTTTGTAATGAACTTCCTTGTTTGACACCATCTATATAAAATTCAAATTTATTCATAGGAAATCCAAAGTTGTGATTTACTATAACATTGTGCCATTGATTATCATTGTACTTTGTAGATGAACTTACAGTCATTAGATGTCCTTTGTCTGCTCTACCATCACTATATTGAAAAACAAGTTGTCCGTTCTTTGCACCTGCTCTTTGATTGAATACACTAATATCAAATGGAAATTGTCCATCTGTTGGTGTATGTAATTGTGCAGTTCTTGAATTGTAATTATACGGGTCTCTTTTCTGATTTGATTTCTTTATTAGAGTGTTTGTTAAGTTATCCGTATACGATTGACTTGTTGGTAGTTTTATCCACATTGAAATAGCAAAGTCGTTTGACGGGGTAAAAAAGTTGTAATTATGAGTTCCCATCGTTGAATATATGTACGATTCATCTGTTGTCTGTACTGAGTATCCACTTGCACTCACTTCACCTGTTGTTGTTATACCTTTTACTACCTTTAATTTATTTACATTGACACTATTTCCTCTTGGACTATCCTCTTGACTTTTTTTATAGAACTTGTTAAATGTTCCATCTTGAAATCCTAAATAAAATTCTAAATGTTTTTTATCAACAAACTTAGTATGGTCTATTACAGTATCTCTTATGATACCACATTCAGTTGTATGTTTTGATTCACTTAAAAATAAAGAAGCGGATGCCGCTGCTTTAGAGTGGTCTGTAATTGTTACTGAATTTGGTTTGATTCCTAATCCAAACTTATTTTGTGGTATAGATATAATAGATGCCGTTGGATGTAATTGATGTCCACCATGTCCTTGTTTAAAACAAGATGAATGAATAGCACTCCACATAACTTTCTGTGGAATTTTATTCATTACAGGAACTACTGCTCTTGATTGTGTTAATAAATCACTATCGAATTGTATACCTTGATGTTTTGATTCAGATATTTCAGTATGGATTCCGTTAGGTGAAACACCTCTAAATACGGATATTTCAAAAGAAGAAGAATGATTTACATCAGTTACTTCATAACTTTTGTATGCCGTATAGGGATATTTGGTTACCCCTTGTTCGAATATCCTTTTGAAAACTTTGCTCATACTTCATCGTTATTAGAAATCTAATTTAACTTTCACTAAAATTTCGTTAGAGAAAGATTTCAGTAGAGGTTTAGAAAGTTTAGCAATCGCCAATAACTCGTTGTCGTTATTATACAGACCGACACTTGTAATATATACTTTAGGGTCACCGATAAATGTAGTTTGTCCTATCTTACCTTCTGAACCTGAAACATATGTTGGGTTGTTACTAAAATTATACTCTGCGTTTTTAGCTCTAACAAAATAGAATGTAGATTTTATTTCTTCTTCATTCCTTGCTTGGAAACCATTCGCTGCGTTTGCACTTGCCGCTCCACTTATTGCTAAGAATAGTTTATTGTGGTTTTGGTTATCCGCTTGAGTTCTTGCAGTTCCTAATGACGCTGATGTATCAAGGAGTGCTGCTCCTAATACTATGATACCATGTTGTGGATAAACTTCACCAAATACTCTACTTGAGTTTTGAATACCATTTAGTAAAGAACCACTTACGATATTATATTTAGTTTGTCTAGCGTTACCTGATTGGTCTCTATCACCACTATCGTCAATCAATCTTAACATAGGGTTTCCACCTGAGCCAGAAATACATAATTCCCAATTGCCAGGATCCAGTCTATCTTTTAGTCTTGCTCTATTGATTGCGATTGCGTATACATCATTTTGATTAGTATCATTAAATCTAAAAAACTTCTGACTTGCTGGTAACAATACTTGTTGTAGTTGTGAGTATATCGCTGACGATGGTGAGTCTTCATTTGTTCCTGCAGAACCACTACCTGCGTAGTGTCCGTATGCTATTGAGAACTGAGGTTCGTTTGTAGATACTGATGGGTCACCATTGTATATTTCGTAGTAATATGCTTTTTGTGTATTTGATTGAAAAGATGATGTATGGAATACTGTTAGTTCACCACTATTACCACTCCACAATCCTCGTGTTACTCTTTTAGTTCCACCTTCAACCACATCTTCGTTTGTAAATGCAGTATAGACTTTACCACTTCCATAATCATATCCACCTGCAGGTAAAACTGGCGTGTCGTCTGTTGTTACATCACCTGTTGTAATTACTTCTATTGGGTCGGTAACAACTGATACATTTCCACCTGTTCCTACTCCACTTGAAATCCCTACTGGTGTTGATATAGAACTACCACCACCATTTTGTTGTGCGATTGTTAAAACATTTGGAATTTGTAAACCATATCCAAGATATGCGCCAGGATTAACTTGCGCAGGTCCAAATTGACCACCCATGCCGGGAGTCTCGTTAAAGTTCATTCCGTACATTCCGCCACCAACTGCACCACCATAATAATTCATTAATGCCATAATCTATTCCTCTATGCGTTTGATGTTACCTTTGGCGTTACAGTTACATCAATCTCAGCTCTTCCGCCTGTTTCGTTACCAATAATAACAATCCTTGTAGTTGTGGTTTGATTAATTGGTAAGTTGGTAGTTGGTTGAAATTGAAATGCCGTTCCTGTTACAGAAATTGCCTTTGCAGTAGCATATGTGTTAATGTTAATAATCGCAGATTGTCTACCAGGTACTGCACCTAACCCTGAGATAGTACCCACATCACTATTTAATAGTATTGCAGTATATCCTAAGTTTTCATTACCACCATTTTTAGTTGTTACATTGATAGGTACAAGAATTGATTCTTCTGCTACATTAATCGATGTAATCGATGTTTCTAAGAATGGTAACTTTACTGTACTTTTTGGTAATGATAATAATTTATATTTCATTAGATATGATTCATCGGTAATCGCCTCTAATACAGGCATATTCTCAATTACAATACCATAAAAATCACTACCTAATGAGTGTGCTGGATTCCAAAGGTCGTAATCAACCTCATCGTCAGCTAATGCAAATTGTGTTATTGCAAACTTATCTCTGCCTTCAGCTAATAGCTCTCTACCTCTTTTGGTAAGTATTGCGTCTACTGTTACAGATGAATTATCTAAAAATCCCATAGTTGTTTCCTCTTTTACTTATATAAATATAGTTTTTTTTATTTTTAAATCATTTTTTTGTTTTATCCGCCTCTATTATTCATAGAATTGTTTCTTGTGAACTCTCCCAACGCCGTATTTGGACTAGCTGCACCTGTTGTTTGTGGGTTTGTTTGGTTAAATATTCCATTTGGTTGACCCTTCATTCTACCAGGTTTTCTTGCCGCTCTATTGATTGCTTCAGCAAATGCAGTTCTGTTTACACCAACTGCTCTTCCACCAAAATTCGCTATTTGAGTAGACTTTCCTCTTGGTCTTACTTTTGGTCTAACTGCTTTTCGTTTTGGTGTTTGGAATGGCATAGGTCTGAATATTTGGTCTTCAACACCTTTAGTTGACGCCCCACTATCCTTAGATGGATTTCTATTTGCCTGAATAAACTTGTCTACTGATACTAACAATGATGGGTCTACCACCTTAACAAGTTTTTCAGGGTCTTTACCTTTTACTTCATCTTGTGATGTAATTCCATCTGTATTAAATACTAAAATATCAGGGTCACTTTGAATTACCTCTACAACAGGTGAATTGTCTGGCGTATCAGGCGAGTTCGTTGTTAACGAATCACTTGAAATTCTACAACCTAAATAAAATAAATTATTTAGATTCCCTGTCAATCTATCGTCTTGAACTTGTGCAAAATGGAATGACGCTGAGTTTGCGAATGTAATTCCTAATGAAGCACTTTCTTGAGTTGAGTAAAAGTATCTTGGCTCTAATGCGTGTCTTGATAATCTTGAATCTAATATAGTTGAACCTGTTGGTGAATATTCCCAATATCCATTTGAACCTGTAAAGTATTCTCCTGATGCGGTGTTGAAAAATGCTAAATCAGTAAACTTGTATATTGAAGGTTTAAACACATCTCTTTCAAGACTTGCCGTATAAGTTAAGTAAGAACCTGATACAACATTTAATACATTAATCCCATCAGAACTAAACTGATGTTGAGTATAGTCTATGTTGTCTGGTCTCTTAAAATTGTTTCTTTCAAATACATGAGGTTCAATTAATATACCTTTATGCCAATCTGCTCTCGCAGGAACTATTTGTTTCATACTATCAAAGATTGACATATCATATCTTGATAACATTCCTATCAATATATTTAATGCAGTACCTCTGTTGTATTTTTGAAAATAGTTTCTTGCTCTAAAGTCTAATAAATCATATCCGTCAATGTTTCTAACATCAGTATCACCAATTAAGTCGTCTACACTAAAGTAACCTTCTGATGCGTAGATATCAAAATTAACTTGGTCTGTTGTTGAAAAATAAGTTCCTAATAAATTAGAATCATTTGGAGCTTGGTCATATTGACTTACTTCATTTGTTTTAAAATGTTGTAATGGTCCTTGTAAAGATGATGATTCTATTCTTACTTTATTGTTGCTAAGATTCAATGCACCCGCAGATGGAATAGATACAAAGTATGTATCCGACTCACCAGATAGGTGTTCTGGTTGTCCATGTTCGTATGAGGCTGATAAAATAAATCCTCGGTCTGATGATGTAAAGTGTTGGTTAGGGTGTCTTGAACTAATTGAACCACTAACTGAGTTAAATGTACTATCAGGAAATATTCTATAAAGAACATTTTCATATGAAGTGTCGATATCTAAATCAGTTGTGTTATCGTCAGAAAAGTATGCCTCTCTATTTGCTGCGTGACCTTGAATAACTTCTGCACTTAATTTCTTTTTGTAGTATCTTATTTCTTGAATACTTGCAGTTGAGGTTGTTCCAAGATAAGGTGACATCAGTTTGTTATTGTCAGATGACCCACTTGAATTCCAAATGAAGTTCCAATTGTCATCAGTTGTTGATGCGGTTGCGTGAACTAATACATCACCAAAGTCATCTATGAATGCCGCATCTAAGTGATATCCACCTGACGCAGATGAGAATCCGATAACTACATCTCGTTCTGTTACATATGGAAAGTAAGATGAACTTATTTGTATTAGTGGTGCACCACCTCTAAGTCTCAATCTGGCTTTTTGTGTTGATTGTATATAGTCCCAATGTAAGTCAATTTGTCCACCATCTTTTTGGTTTAATCTATATACAGTATGATTGGCTTTTGGAAGTTTACCTACATATTCAATTGTTTTTGGTCTATGTCCGTTTATGGTATCCCAAATATGTTCACTTCTATTTTTACCATCTAATTGTAACTTGTAAACATATCTGTCATGTTCGTATACATTTTTATCTTCTGCGACTCGTGGTCCACCATATTCTCTAATCTTTAAAAATGAACTTGGTATACCATAAGATGCGATTAGTGTTTTAAACGACCTAGCAGTACCTTTTGTTTTGTATATGCCTGGTAGATTGTTTAATAGTCTTCGCCAAGTTTCGTGAACAATTTCTTTAGTTGGTTTAGAGTATAAAGAACCTGATTGTTGTGGGTTACCACTTTGATTTACACCAAACTCGTATTGCCACAATCCAACATCAGAATATCCATTAAATAGTTTCCATCCAAATGAACCTGCGATTACATCAATTAGGTCATTTGCCAATCCATCTTTTGGATGTTCTTCTCTTTCATTTATTGTTGTTAAAGACTTTATGTAGTTCCAAGATATATCAAAATGTTGTCCTAACATATCAACAAATGTAATATACTCTTCATTAAGTTTATCGTCTGCAAGATTTACAGGAATAACTCCTCTTAATTTTGTTGGATTTTGAGCGTCATATAATGAAGCACTTGCAACAGTTGTGGCGAACCAATTTGCACCTTGACTTGATGTACTATGATACAATACATCAGGATTTCTTGTTTCTTTTGGATATGGGTCTATTCTAAATTCCGATGATGAATAATGTGTATATAGGTTTGACTCATGATTATAGTATAACCAATATTCAAAATCATCGAATGTTCCTTTAAGTTCATCTCGTCTTCTTGTTGAAGATGATATATTTACTAATGCTTCAGAACCACTTACATTATTTAGTACACCAATTCGTCTATCAAACGCCTCTATCTGTTGTAGTTTATAGTAATAGTTTCTGACTCGTTCTTCAGCTGATGAAAAATTAACAAAGTTTTTAAAGTTAGAATAATCTATGTTTAACTTTACATTTCCAAGAGAACCACTAAAGAATCTATCTATAATTTTTTGTTGAGTAGGTGAACCCGCGTCTAACAATGATTGCCATGTTTCAAAGTCACCACTACTTCCTTTATTATCGTCTAAGTCTATATTAAAGTTAGGGTCTGAAAAGAAATCTGTTTGAACATCTTCTAATCCTTTAAATAATATAACTCTATCAATATAAGATTTTTGTAATTGTACACTTGTACCAATAGTATCGTTTATACTTACTGAGTCTGGTAGAGGAGTATATAGTTTTATTATTGCCTCGTCAATAGATGTTAAGTTTGGATTTAATGATGTATATTTTACACTCCATTGACTTGGTGCACTTAAATGAACACCAACACCACCACCTGGACTTCCTTGATTGTGGATACCAGCCAACTCTACTGAAGCTCTCATTAATTCTTCATCAACATCTTGTGGTAATGAACCTGATGTTGTTACACTTGCCAATGAAAACTTTCTAACCCAAGATAGAGTTGTGTCTGGGTTTTGTTTTATTTTAAATTCGTCAAATTTACCTGTGACCTCGAAGTGCCATTTGTTAGGTAAGTCAGGTGTAGTTTGTTTCCAATATTGTGTTAACTTAACTTCAGTAAAAGTATTGTAATCTGTCTCACCTTGGTCATTCAATCCAGCTTCAAGTGCATTATCATTTATAGGAAACCAAATACTATCATCAGTATCGCCTGGAGGATATGGTAAAAATTGTTCTTGTTCACCAACGATTTGACCATCAAATACTGCATTGGTAATTGGTATTAATTGGTTACCACCAAGATTTACCATCATTGGTGTATATCGTCCATCTAATGTAAATGAGTTTGCCCCTGCAGGTGGTAAGTTATCATATAGAGCTGCAAATTGTTCTAATCCACCCAAAGGGTTTGGTCCTACGCCTGTTACTTTTATCTCGGTTCTATCACCTGATATTTCTTTGATTTTTACATTTGGTAACTTGTGAAGAAAATTATATACAACACTATATGTACCTTGATTAAACCCAGCCGCTCTAGCGTCTTGTTCTGGTTTTACATAAACAGTATAACCTTGTTGTTCATCACCTATTGTTGTAATTTGTGATTCACCACTAGCTACTAAAGACGCTCCTGCGTAAAAGTGTTTTTCTAAAACTGCGTTTGATATACCAGGTATTCCAGTAATGTCAACTTGTGTAAAAGGCACTTTGACTTTGTTAGCATTTAACAATGCTTGGTCACCATTATCAAAGTCTTGACCATAAACTGGTTGCTTTGATAATACATCGTCTTGATTAAAAAATCTATCTAATGCCATTCTTCAAATCCAAAAATTTTCCGTTATACAAATTTTCTCTAATTCTTTTATTTACTTTGGATACTGTATAAAAATCATATCCTTCGATTTCATACAACCCTCTTGCTACTTCTTTTATCCTTGAAGTCTTTGGCAATTCTCTTTCTTGAAGAACTTTACCATTCATTGTTTTGAGACTTCTTTTGTGATTCTTGATTCTTTTAAATATATTTTTAGATTTAGATGGTCTTTCACATTTTTTTCTAATACCTAAATGGTCTTGCCACACTGCTTCATTAACCCATTTAATATCAATAAACATATTTCTTTCAAATCCTAAAATCATAGCCGTATCTAATATTTTTTTTAAATAGGTGTAATCTTTTATTTCGTTTCTTAAAACTATATCAACATCCATAGTTGGTATGTTTGCTCCGTAAACATTTTCTGCAAACGCCCCAACCAAATAAACCTTGTAGTCTGATAAATCTACTTGTCTATTTAGTTCGTTCCACCAACCTTTGAACTTGTCATACCTTGGTTGTTCCCAAGGTGTAGTTGTTTCAATATTACCTATTTTAAAATAAAACATTATACTGCCAATTTTTGGTTGTACTTATCTAATAACTTTTGTCCACCAAACAAATCAAATGTTATATATGAAACTTTAGTTCCTATCCAATTTGTAAGTTGTCCTATGAGTGTTGGTTTTTTAATTACACCCATTTTGTATCCCATGTACTCTGTCCATGGTTTAAATATTTTATATGCAAACTTAGTGTTGTTAGGATTCTTTCTCATATACTTAACAACTTTTCTTGCCCACATCTGATATCCGATTACCAACCTTGGGTCTTTATCAAACATCATATCACCATATCTTTCATCTGCGTTCCAAAGTTCTTCTGATAAGTAACCTTGTCTATATAATTCGTTACAAATAATTTTGTTTCCGTATCCACCAGTACCCATTGGTATCGTGCCAGTTCCTAAAAGACCATATGGTGGGTCTAAGAATCCACCACCTGATGCCCCATTACTATCGTAGTCACCACTACTTTGACCACCACTTGAAGTACTTCCTTGTCCACCTTGACCACTTGCGCCGTCATTTGCAGCACCACTACCTGGTCCTGCAGAACCACCTTGTTGGTATGGCCATGTGTCTGGTGGGAATCCGTAACCATTTGGAATTAAAACCCCATCCTCACCTCTTATGAATGGTGGCCATACTCCTGAATTAATATTGCTTGGGATTGTGTTTGCTGGTCCGTTTAAATATATACTACCTATTTCAGCTCCAATTCTAGCCCTTTGTCTAACGACTTGATTGGGTACAACACTTCTTATTGGAAAACTTAATTCTTTAATTTCAATATCAAAGTTAGATGATATATCTAATTGAGAGTATCTATCACCTTTTGATTTGTCACCATCATTACCATCGACATCAACAAAATATATATTACCATACTCAACACCTTCCTCGGTTATTGGGTATGATATAATCTGTCCTCTGACATTTCTATTTATATTTCTTATCGCCATTATCTAACTACCTTAAAGAAAAAGTTGTCATCGTAATATCTTATGTTGTTACCTTGGTCTACTCTAAAACAGAACTTGTAAAATCTTTCAGGTTGTAATCCGTTAAACCAAAAATTAAAATAATTACCATTTGCGTCACAACTTAACTTCGTGTAGTTTGTATCGAATGGAATGATAACTTGTTCTGTTTGAGAATCAACTACCGAATAGTATGTTGTACTTGGTAGGTACTTTACTGTTTTTAATGGAGTTGATGAAAATGTTCTCGTAGGATATCTTTCTCTACCAAAAACTCTAATCTTACCTTTTGAAGATTCTTTATATTCTTGTTGTAGATTTTTAACATACAATATAATATCGTCACCTGTTAGTGCCTCTAATGAACCTGTAACAAATGATGAGTCATCCCATCTTGTTTCTAATACAGGTGGATATATTGTGTGTGTATCTGATGAAAAGAATTTTATTGAACCAAATTTAGTAGTAGAGTTTTCGTCTACTTTAGATTTCTTAATTATGAATCCGTTATTTGCTCTTGTACCATTTATCCATTCATTTACATATTCTGTTACTGGTACATCTAAATTGTTGGTTGCTTTAGTAAAACTCTGAGTGTAATGTGTGCCTGCACTAAATGATGATGTGAACCATGTTCCACCACCTGAGTTTGTTTTATGGTGCGCTTCCCAAATTGTATCATGGAATGCTGACCCTGTTGTGTCGTGGTCTACTGAACTTATAGAAAAGTTATCTATCGAACCACTTGATTGTATTGAACTTCCACTTGCAAAGAATGTAAATCTAAATAAATGTTCTCCTGTTTCTCTTGCTTGGAATTTTACTGTTGGTGTAAAACTTGATGTTATGTATCTTATAGAATTATCATAATCATTTACATCTACAAATCTACCTGTTGGTGTTTGTATTCTAAACTCAATACCTAATGCACTACCATCTGCACTTTGTCTTGGAAAACTTCCTGTATCGATTGTGAAACTTGCAGTATAGTTTGCATTCTCTTGTAAGTTAAACTTTCTATTCAATGTTGCACCACCCATATTAGATGCGGTCATTGTAAGAACATCGTTTGATATAAATGCAGAACCTGTAATTCCTTCTGAGTTTTCTAATGTATCATTGATAACATATGTTGATGGTAACCCATCTATGTTTACAGAGAACTGGTCAAGTACTAATTGGTTAGCAGGCGCTTTCTTGAAAAACAAGAAATTATCAATTGACCCTGCTGACCCATCTGCACCATTGTTATCAAAGTAAGTAAATTGTAATTTATGTACACCTGGCATACTTGCGGTGAATGCCATTTTATATGTTGCGGTACTTATCAATGATTCTTGGAAGTTTACTATTTGATTGTTTAGTAAAGACCCACTTGGATTTACAACATTGAAATCAACGCCTGATAGTGTTTCTCTATTGAAGTCAAATTCTACATTGTATATCTCACCCACTTCTAATGATGATGATAGGTTTGCAGTACCACCACCAAACTCGGAAGCGGACATCGCCATTCTACCACCTGAAACAAATAGTATTGGTTCGTCACCATTTGAACCTTTTATCTTATCTACTAATTCAAATCCACCGAGACCAGATACAAAATCAATAGATGATATTAGAGAGTTTATTTTAGAAGTATCTCTTGCTTCACCTACTAATGCTCCTGCAATACTCCATGTTCCACCTGTTGTGGGGCTTGTCCAAGTACACGCCTCTTCGTGATGTGGGTTATCTACCTCTTGTCCCAATCCTTCTACCCATGAATCTTTTATTGGATAAACAAATAAATCATAGTTGTCTTGTATTTCTTTACTTTCAATATTTTCTAATCTCAGTCTGTAATGTGGTGAAGTAATAGTACCATCTGATACTGATTGTGAAATCTCTGTCAGGTCAAATGACACCAACGCCCTACTATTTCCCAATAGGGTTTCGTTGTCTGTATCATACAACTTACCTACCTCAATGACTTCGTCTTTACCAACATTCTGGTCTTTACGAGTTGAGTCTTCGTAAATTGTAGTATCTTTATTTGAATATATTCTATAAATCATATTTTAACCTTTAAAATAATGGTACTACTCTACCTCTAATATCTTGGTCTGGATACTTTACTTCAAATATAGACGGGTCTTTTGGTGGGTAAACCACACCATTTCTTGTTGCCCCTTTTATGTCGTATCTTTTATTTGAATAAGTTCCACCATGTTTGTTACTTATCTGTAATCCACCAAGTCCATCCTTGTCTGGTCTTACAACACTTTGTACACCATCGACTTCATCTAACATTACATAAAGGTCTGATAGTAGTATTGGTTGATTGATACTTCTTTTATCAATTTTAAAATAATCTCTAATCTTTTGAATACATTTAAGAAGAATGTCATTTGAGTTGTAATTTGGTTTAACTACTATTTCAAAATCAATTCCTATATTAACAATGTACCCATCTTTAATATTGATTGCGTCTGTTAGTATTCTATAATATGATAAAAAGTTTCTTAAGTTTTGTTTTGTTGCTGCGTTTAATACAGTAAGTTTTTTATTGTCATCATATCCTAAACAATAATAGTTTATCGCTAATGGATTTAAAACTTGATTGTTTTCACCACCATCATCAAGTTCGGTTTTTATTTGAAAGTCTGGAGCTACATATGCTTTTGCTATCGAACCAAATTGTGGTGGTAGTGCGTATGCTCTAACTAAGTAGTCTTCTCGTGTGACATTTCTATTCTGTGCACTAAAGTAAGCTTTTGCATTTTCTCTTACTTCCTCTACCTCTTCTTCAAACTTACCACCTACCGCTGGATTTTCGTTTGTTACTGCAATAGATTGTTTTGCTTCATTAAATAAGGCAGAGTCTAATCCAATGCCTGTTGTTTCTATCGTAACATCTGCAAGTGAATTTAAGTCACCTGCAATTACATTGTCAACGACTCCTTTACCAACTCTATAAGTTACTGTTAGTGTTTGGTTTGCAGGTGCAACTCCGTATGTTTTTGAGTATAAAAAGTTTGATGGGTCTAATCCTTGATTTAGATTTCCGTTTGCGTTATATAATGCAGAACCAACATTGTCAGGATTAGGAAGTATCTCTTCGTCTGCATTAGCAGATACGCCTGCTCCAAATTGTATTTGTATTTCACCATCATCAGTAATTCTTGTTACATATCTTTTTGGAACTTTCTTAAGTTTTAGTAATGCTGGTGTGTCATTTGAAAAAGCAGAATATCTTAAAGAATAATCACTCGTATTTGGTGTTTCTTCAAATACTGTTTCTTGACCAAGGTAATCTACCTTAGTCCAAGATTCCCCATCATCGTCTGTAATTTTAATTACATCGATAAGACCATCTTCATCTGCTAATTTTATTTTGTCATATATTTTTGGTGAACCAAAAACAAACTCTTGTGTTTTTTCTTTACCACTTGTTGCTTGAACAAATTTCTTTAATAGATATTTTACAGGCAAGTTTGTACTATCATCAACTTGGTATACTGATGTTTCAGTTGGGTCAAATGATGATGAGTAATTAAATCTAACTTTTTGATTTGTAGTAAACTCAATTTCACTATCTGACTCAGCAACTATCTTAGCACCTTCTTTTATACTTAATGCGTAACGCCAATCAGGTCTTACATTTGCACCACTACCAATCGCCGGTACTAATTGAAACATTGCGATAGTAGTTGTTGCTGGTACATTCAGCTTTGGTTTATATCCGTATGCTTGTGAAATTGCAAATATGTTTTTCTTTTCTTGTGCTTGTTCTAAGATTGATTCTCTAAGTTGTACATCAGTATAATAAGAAAGTACATCACCAACATATGATGATAGTTCTAACATCATCATACCTGGAGACGATTCATTAAAATCGTTAAATGTCTGTGGGAAGTAAGTTTTTGTAAAGTCTACAAGGTTCTGTCTTATAGAACCAAACTCCCTACCTATTAACTTAACATCTTTCTTTATATCTTTTGCCATATCCTATTACCCTATGCTATTGATAGACCACCTTGGTTGTCTACCTCTAATATAATTATCTGGTTTGCGCCAGTTTCTCCTACTGAAAATGAAAAAGTAAAATTAATTCTGTTTTCATCTGCTAAAGGTTCTACTTTAATTTCTTCCATTTTGATATAAGGTAACCAAAATGCTATATCTTTTTCTACACCTTCTTTTAGTTTGTTTAAAAGAGGGTCAGTTATTTGTTCAAATAAAAAAGAGGGAATGTCCGTTCCAAACAAAGGTTGTAATGGCCGTTCACCCTTTCTTGTAAGTAACAAGTTTTTCAGATTAGAAAGCGCTTGGTCTTCTGTTGTCATGGTACTACGAAATATGGGAGTCCCACCTAATGGAAAAGGAATCCCTATTGCCGTATTCTTTTTTAAGTCTAACGGATTAATTTTTTTCGTAGGTCTGTTAGCCATTATACTCTACCTTTTTTCTTATCTATCGCTTTCATTAAACCTGAATAATCTTTTGTTAATGCTTGTCCGACACTTGAATTCATAACGGCGTTTACATCAACTGGTCTACCATCAGAATCTTGTGTTGGTATCATTGATTGTGGTGTTGGTGAACTACTAAGTCCCATCATCGATGCCATAGTTGCTCTATCCATACCTTGTGCATTATTTGCAGTCAGAGTTCCACCACCCATAGTTGGCCAATGGTCAACTGTTTCATTTAACATATCGGAAAACTTTCCACCCTTAAATTTAACATTTGGTTTCTTGACCTTTTTTGTTGGTTGAGGTTTTTTCATCTCTTGAATTACAGATTCACGAATAGCAAGTTTCTCTTTTGCTACTTGTTTTTTTACCTCTTCTTTTATTAGCAATCTTATTGCTTTTACAAATTTATTAGTGTCCATAATAATAAATAGTTTTATTTTAATTAATTTTTCATTAAATTTAACTCTGTCGTTATTTTTGCAATCTTACCTTTTATAGTACTTGTTTTTCCTACCAATACGCCAGATTGTGCTCCTAAAACAACATTAGGTCCACCTGGTATTGGTGGTGGTGGAACTAAACCACCACTCGTTAGGGCGCCTGCGAATGCATTGACTGCATTATTTAACGCATCGAGTTCGTTTTTAATTTCGTCTATTTGTGTAAACATATTATCCATAGCAGCTTTCCACGCTGGTGTTGAAATGTTTACATCTGCCGTACCTGCTAAGATAACTCTATCCGATTTAGCATTTAGTAAAACTCTGTCTGAGTTTACCATCATCTGTGGGTCACCAAATAAGTTTGCAGGTGTTACTCCCAAAGAAAATGGATGTGCTTGGCTTAAAGATATTTTTTGTTTAGATGTTAAATAAACTGAGGTGTCATCTTCGTTAACATCTTCTATAACAAATGTATTCCAACCACTTGAGTTTTGAGTGTTTCTTAATATACTAATTGGTGATGTTGAGTCGCCTGTCCAACTTGGCTCTTGTGTAGTATTTGCACCCGTTGGTGTATATCCAAGTCTAATTGATTGTCCAAATCTTCCTTCAATCATTACATCACCACTAAATGGTTGTAGTGCGGATACATCTTTTACTTCTTCAAAACCAAATTCAAAACTAAATGGTTTTGTAGAACTTGCATTTGGATTACCTGCGGCGGCTTCAGAATATCCACCCGCGTCAGCACCATCACCTTTTAATGTAGTGTATCCTTTTGGAAGTGCATTGTGATTTGTATTTCTTTGTAATGATAATGGAGTTACATAATAAAGTCTTGACCTAGCTGCAAATGCGTTTGAGTCAGGACCTCTTTCGTTAATGACATAAACTAATTCACCAACGACAGGTATTCTTTTTATATTAGTGTCCAACGGATATGCAATTCTTTCCGTTTCACTTCTACCTGATGCGTTGTTAGTTTTTATCTTTATAGAATAAAGTAAATCACTATCGTTATCTTGTAGTTTAACTTCTGTTACAATCGCCGAAGCCATTACTCATCTCCTGTATCTTCTTGAGGTAAGTCTTTTTCAACTTCCTCTATTGCGTCCATTAGTTGTCTTTTTTCTTCATCAGACAACATATAGTTTCCATCGCCTGTATTGTTATCTTTCATCATCCTTTGAACAATTGCAGCTAACTTAACTAATGCGTCATCATTCTTTACAGATATTTCAAGATATTCCTTTATTAATGGAACAACTACTGAGGCATCGTTTAAATTCTTGACCATTGGTTCAAGTTGTGCAATCAGTAGTTTTATTTGTCGGTCTTTCTTTTTCTGATTAGAATAAATGTCAGACATTATATCTGAAAAAGATTTACCTTTAAATATTTCATCGTCTTTGGTCATTGAATTCCTCGATTCTATG
>Ga0163109_10001108_pt1 | contig 21336 bp, 21 predicted proteins | sample CRUFie1St13metaG_FD_108704 | JGI IMG/M metagenome (GOLD analysis project Ga0163109, IMG submission 108704) | Marine microbial communities from the Costa Rica Dome - CRUD Field 142mm St13 metaG | ecosystem: Environmental > Aquatic > Marine > Oceanic > Photic zone | place: Costa Rica: the Eastern... | reverse complement strand
TGATGTTCAGTGACTCCACCAAAGGCTCCGAATAAAAGCAGAGGGTCATCTTCTGGCAAACTCATTAGTTGCCTTGACAGACGCTTATCGATCGGTTTCCAACTGTTGGTGTCTATAGGATTAGGAACAACATCAACAGGCCAATCATGCATAAGAGAACTAGACAGCACACATTTAGCCAGCCAATGACTAGGGCAAGCAATCTGAAATGGGCGCCGCCAGTATTTATGTTTGCGCTCCCAAGTCCAGCGATTAAGATCAAAACCGTGTTCGTGAGCTGGACGTAAATGTTGGTAGTAACCGTCCCGCCAGCGATCATCCCAAGAAAGATGCTCTGCACCACAAAAGGCCCACATATCATGAAGAGTCCACACGACAGGCTTACGGATCTGGCCGATATCAGAAACAGAAAGCATCTCGCCTTGAACCCAATGCAAATGCACTAAATCAGCATCGTTGTCGTTAATGCGCTTAACCCACTGCGATGGAAAAATAGAAGGAGAATGCAGTATAGGGTTGACTGTTTTTAGTGAGTTTATGAGAGGCTTAATAGCAAATGGACGAACTAAGGCTAAAAACTTCTCTATCTGTGAAGATGGACTTTCGACGGTCCAATCTCCAGAGGTAGCTTTATTGACCCACATACGACTATCTACACCAATATCACGGAGACTTTGATGTATCCGATAAGCCGCACGAGCTGCACCGCCGGACATATCAGTAAGGTTGAGATGAATAACTTTCAAGTTACGAAGGTCAAAGGAGGGAATAAAAGGACAAGATATACCAGTTGAAATCGGCAAAGAGGCTTAATTTATCATTCAATTACACATCAAAGCAAAAACTACTGTGAGGATCTGAATTCAGTCGGGAGGACAAATGGAGCATGCACAATGGGTACTCACATTATACAAGAAAGTTTGCAGATTAAATATATGAAAAATGAGAATAAGATTATCGATGACTAAAAGATGAGGAAAGGGTTGATAAAAAAACGATCATAGCAAAGAAATGTTATGTCAAAAACCAAGGTAGTCTAGTAGACGAAGCATAGGAGCAAATAAATATGAATATCTTAAAAGACAAAAAGAACTCCGAGGAAGCCAATCTCAAAAAAGGCAAATAGTTGTAATATACATGTTAAGGTAAAAGCTTTTTAATAGCTTGCTTTGCTTCATGTTTTAATAACCGAAGCTGGATTGAATGCAAATGAAAATCAGGCCCAAAAAACAGTCTAGGCATAGAAAAATGGTCAATATTTTTGCCGGTATTAATACCTCCGTGATTGGTAGTTACGGCTGTAGAAAAACCAATACGCTCTGCAAAACAAATATCGCGATCTGAAACTTCACTTTGACCCCCAAAGGGGAATGCAAAATGCTTAATTTCCTTATTAAGCTTACTACTAAGTATATCCCTTGAAAGCTTAATTTCATTATAAGCGTTGGTGTCATCAATAATTGCGAGAACTGGATGAGTCAATGTATGCGCACCGATAGTGACCAAGTCTGATTCAGAAAGTTTTTGAAGCTCTTGCCACGACATAAATAAACGACCAGAATTTCCAGACATAAATCCCACACTAAACTTGTCAAGCCAACTTGTATACCGCTGATATTGGTAAAAAGATCCCATTAAAATATTTCTTATACTCATGAATGCAATGTTCTGCTCTTCTAATGTTTCAGTATTATATAATTTACCGTCTAAATCGACGAACTCGGAACCCAGAGATAATACATGCTCAAGTAAATACCACCATGGAATAATCTTATCACCTAGAAATCCAGAGGTAATATAAACACAAAAAGGAACATTAAGTTCGCATAAAATAGGAAATGCTTGCTGATAATTATCTAAATAGCCATCATCAAAAGTTAGGGATAAGACTTTTTTATTTGATTTTTTTTGACGAAGTACTTCAACTAACTCATCCAAAGAAATAAAATTCCAACCTTGATTCCTGGCAGAAAGTATGAAATCATATAGGTCAATTGAATTTACAACCATATTTTGATTGGCTGTTATCCTGCTATGATCTCGTACCCCTACACGATGTAACATAGGGATAATAGCGTTATGAGCATAAAAGGGCATTTGAAAAAGCAATAAAAATGGTACAAAAAAGAACTAAAATAATAAATATTAATGTACTAGGGTAAAAATTAATAAATACGTACTGGGTCTTCAAGAAGTTGATTAATCGAGACAAATTCATCATTTCGAGAAACTTGATCTTTGGTTCTAAAAGGTGCGAATGCTGTTACTGCTGCAACAGGCGTAGTAGATGACCCAGCGACGTTAAACAAGAAAGAAGAAGGTTCAGAAATAACATAGTCTATTTTTCCATATTTGATAAAATATTCACCTGGAAGAATGCGATATTCTCTTGGGAGGTAGTCTGCAACAAATCTAACTTTACAACCTAACTTCGATAATTTCCTTGAGAGCAAAGAGCGCTCTTCAATCGTCAAAGGTAAATAACTTTTATGTTCTTTAACCCACAATATAAAATCATTGAGATTATCCTCCATCATTAAATTTTCGACAGCTTGATAATGCGGTGTCAAATACTTAGAGATGTTTGAACAATTATCATCACCGGGCTCAGGCTCATCACCAGCCAACAAAAGCATCACATTCTTTTTTGATACGTCAATCTCACCACAAAAATCTGCAAGAATCTTCTGGACAGAATGAGAATGAAAATTACAAATATCTAAATGCTGAAAATTCTTGTGATGTGAAAAATTTAAAAGCGAGTAAATAGGATAATTGCCAATTTCTATGTCATAATTGTCCCTCTTAAACAACCACTTAGCAAATCTTTTAAAAGATAATACAATTGGCCTAGATTTAGGAAAAAGAACACTCGCAAAATCAGTCGGTGAATGATATAAATGATTTAATTTGGCATAATCTTTTAAAACTATTGCAACCGGATTAGTTAAACAGTTCCCGAAATAAACAGTTCCCTCTGCATACTGAGTCATTAAAGACTTCAAAGCTTTTCTTGCAATTGGCAACAAAGAACTCCGTTTCTTTCCCCAAAAAAGAGCAGAATCTATTTCAATAACATCCTCGGATATGACGTTTAGACCATCAAGCAAAATCTTATACATTCGAAGATACTCATCAATATCCTTGCAAGCAGGATCAAGTGGATAAATAATATGTACTGCATCATACTGTTTAGCAAGAAAAGATGCGATCATCGCGTTAACAGGACAATCGATGACAAAACAAGCGCTAGAAATCTTATCCATTATTAAGATTGTTGAAATGAAGTCAAGTTATTCTATAGCAGAGGATGGAACATCATAAAAACACACAGAGCCACCCATAAGTCTATTGATATTTGGCTGAAGGTTATATAGCTCTGAATGCAAGCTACCCTCTAATTTAGCAAAACGAATAATATAATCTAGCGGCATAAAGCATTTAACATTATTGACATGAGTAACATTCCAAAGCAAACTAGAGACATCTAACGCTAAAATATAATCAAAACGAAGATAACGCAACAAGCCCTCACCAGGAAGAGAGGACGCTTCTACAAAATCAATATAATTAAGAGCATCGTAAGCAATTACACGCTTATCATTCAAATAGCTAATTAATGAATTCAACTTACCAAGACTACTTCCAAGACTTGGATGCGATTTTAAGTAAAATATAGGGGAAACTTCGTGAGGCAATTTATCTAAAAATGCAAGAATTGCTCGAACATTAAAATTAATATATTGATCGCTTAACTGATCTAACTCACAAGGATGACCCGATGTACTACTAGTAGGACCCTTCAACAGTACAAGCACATTACAATTACCTCTCGCCATAAGATTATTGAGCCTAACAAGCGAACCCTTTAAAGCACTCGAATCAAAATCGCGATAATCCAATATTTTCACAACTGAAGGATGTGGATCATTAGTTAATGTAATCTGAGGAGTACTTTTTGGAAAATGAAAACTTAACAAGCGAGAACCAATGGCATATTTTAGCCAATGCAGAAAATGATTTCCACGAAACAATATTAGATTCCTTGTCACAACAGAACCCATACCCTCATCGATCAAAATATATTTAACAAAACGTTTATTAGCAATCAATAGTGATGAAACAATCGACGAAATATAAATCCTTCTAGAATCTAAAGGATAACGTTTTCTAACAGAGCGCACAAATTTAAACTGTTGCCAGATCCGGTCAAAGAAACTATTACTGTGGCCAAGGTAAGGATGAGGCACAGAGATGACAACTTTCGACAAAAAAGTAACGTCTGAAAGAATAAAGTCATAGAGAGCCACAAAGTTAGCCTTGCGCCAAGTGATTTCTTTACATTCGTAAATACAGTGAATACTGCGATCTTTCGCAATTATTGCAACGGCAAAAGCAGTACTAATGTTGTCAATTATAAATACAAAATCTTCAAGTCTGTCAAAGTCAAGAGAGGTGATTTTCGACTTAAATTTTGAAAATAAATTAATATTAGGCAACATACGAAGAATTGTCAAAAAGAATGGAATCAAACGTAACAGCTAATACAGAACTGTCGTTATTTACAATCTCAAAATTCTCAATATTTAATTCCAACAGAGATAGCAAGACGGAATCAGATGTTTGACCATAATTACGACCAGAAATTGAGTTATATATCGGTAACTTTTCAAAAATTATAAGTCCCTTTTTACACATTAAAAGAGAAATTTGGATTAACTCAGACACGGTCATGCACTTTTGAATGACCAATTCATCGAGATTGAAAAAAAATACACCTATATTCGATCTAAAGCGTTCGATCGCAGGAACTATCCATCTATTACCTGGACCAGCGCCGGGAGTAGGTGACCTCACGCCCATTACTGCTACCGTGACGTTATCCAAACAAGAACGGTGTAATTTATCAATAAACACTTCATCAGGCGAAACAACCAGTAGCTTAGAAATACCAGATATTTTATGAATATAGTCAACAGAATTACTGTTGGCTCCATATATCAAAAGACGGCTCGACGATTGTTGATCAATAAATTTACGTACTAAATCAGCAGTACTAGCACTCATATCAGAACCTGTATCAAAGGTAGAAAATCGGCTGACAATACTTGAACGCATACGAATAACGTACCGCTCTAATACGGTTAAATAACTTATTTTGAGTATCTTTTTTAATTTCTTAGATGACACTGGAAGTAACAGTGACCATAACCGACGAAAAATAAAAGTCTGCAGCCGAATAAATAAAAACTGAAAATTAATAATCGGACTCTTTAACAGCAACAACGCCGTGTCAGTTCCGGAAAGCGGATTCATGTCAATAAGCGCTTGTCGGACAAAATGCGATCTACCTGCAGCGTTTAAAGCAACGGCGTTAAGAAACAAAGAATTATATACATCTCCTGCTGGCCAAATGTCATCATCTAGTTTCGCAGACCAATGCAAACCGGTACCAACTACGTTAAATGCACCCATATCAATGATATAAGGTTTGCCTTCATCAAAAAGTACATTCCACGGGTGAGGATCATCAACAATCATGAAATATGGGTAGAGAGTTTTCTCAGCGTGCAGAATTAAAAGTGCAGCATCAGCAAACATTGTGGGTGACCATTCAGAGGGAACCACTGCTGGGCGAATTCTTTTTTGCACTAAGAAAATATAGTTATCTTGGTTACCACGAACTATACGTAAAGGGAGGATAGCTTTTGCGCTAACAAGAGTCTGTAAAACGTCTGTATTCAACAAACGTGTTATAGCCTCGTCGTCACATCTTTTTATCGCTCGAATCGCGCGTGAACGAGACAAAATTGTAAAGCCATATCGATCACGACGATCGGGATAAACTCTATTTAGAAGATTTAATAAAACCAAATTACTACCCAATAAGTGATTCTTTTTTCAAAACTACTATCGTTGAGAGGTAACAGCCAGATTCACTTCTAAGGTGAACATCATCCCTCAACTCAAAACAACGCTTCAAAGTAAAACTATTTTGCTCAAAGGTAGTAATAATACTTGACAAAGTATGTGAGTACATAACATCACAAAGAGAATTTTCTTCGTGTTTATTGAAAGAAGGCACTTGTCTGCGAAATAAAGAATTAACAATTACAGCTTTAATTGTACGGTATAAGTATTTAAGCTTAGTAATTAAATTAATCTTATCAGAGCGTACTGCACTTAACACTCGATAAAGAGTACGACGAAGATTAACGTCTTTGACCAAAAAAATCTGCAAAAAAATATATTTTGAAGGTATTGATGCCAATCCGTTGATAACATCACTTAAACGATTGTGCGAGATTAGATGCAACAGCCTAAAGCAGACTAAAGCATTAGCAATAGGACGATCTAAAGTTAGAGTTGAAATGTCTGCCTGGATTAATTCAACCCCGCCAGTTAAAGTTAAATCCGCGACTTTCTTACTTGCTTCATTTAACATATCTCGAGAAATATCCATACCTAAGACGCGTAAACCATATTTTTTATATATATCCATAAATCGGCCAGTCCCTACTGGACAATCAGCAATCTTATCAGCAGTTTGAATCATCTCTATACACTGATCAAGAACTGTATTTTCCCAAATCCAATATCTATCATTTTTACGCAATTCGTCATATCTAGACGCTACTTTTTGTGTATAAAATTTCTCACCAGGGCTATAGTCTACATTTTGATCCTTAGGAATATAGTTACTCATCGCTTGTGCTTCTATATGAATAAAGCTAAGTCTACCACATGAAATTACTCCAGCTGATGGTCAAAAAAATTTATTGCATTAACGAATTCATATCAAGAAAATAAAACCAAGCTTGATGAATCAAGCAAGCCACAAAACCATAAACTGATGAAGCCAAAATTCTACAAGAATCTAAAAAAGAAAGATTTCAAAGAGCAATAAACATTAAAACAATGCTAGCAGAAGAGCATTGCACATAAAATTATAATAAAATCAAAAAGATAGTAATTAGAATCGCAATAGCATCGTTTAGTTTAAGAGATTTTATGAAAAAATTATACAATAAAAACTGCCTAAAAAAAGATAATTATTCATATATTATTCAATCAGAACCCAGAGTGGGAAGTCAAAAATCAATAAATATGGTAAATTTTATTAGAAAAACGAGAAAAAAGTAAATATCTTTAAAAAGTTCAGGCTGAGATATTAATAAGAAAAATGGTAAAAAGATGAGTCGAAATGGACAACAAGAAAATATTTATAGCAAGCAAAATGGGTTTCAACCGACGGTTTTGTCAAATGCTTCTAAAAAACATCTACTTCCTTACGGTTGCAGATATAATCACTGGATAAGTGTTATCAGAAACATCTAAGATAGATTTATCGTGGATATCTTCATAAGCAAATCCTTGCAAAAACAAACAAGCTGTGGCTACATTTCCGTAAGATTCTATAATACAATTCGATTCATCGAAACACTGCGACAGGAGTTTTAAAAGAGACTGGTCAGTAAACCTCCAATAATCACCCCAACGTTCATAATCATATCGTGAAATCTGTGAGATTCCAGCTACAGTAATAAGTGCATAACCACCAGGTTTAAGCAACTTGTGTATTGAAACAATGACTGGATTTAGATCGAAAATGAAATTAAGAGTCTGAGTACATATAAAAGTATCAAACTTAGCCTTTGGAACACTCTCTGGCTGGGTTAGGTCAGCTACGATTTCGCATTTCTCAGATCCACCAACCGTGGATGTATATTTGAGCACATTAGCGACGCAACCCGGCTGGCCAAATTTACGTGTATACAAAGACTCTTCAACTTCAAGGCAATCGCCACTAATAATCTCTCGGTGTTGGCAAAGAAAACGATCAATGAAAACCCGATCTAGCGGAGTACCCCGATCTAAACCAAAAACATCAGACAGAGGCTTAACCGAAATGAACTGTTGAAACTTTGAACGACGACTCAACTTTCGAGTCAAGAAGATTGAAAAGAAATTTATCTTATTGGCGATCATACGCAAAACACTGACAATTCGTAATAGCTTCACAAAAACCTACCAAAAATTTGCTTAAATGAAAAAAGAACTGAAGGCCTTGTGGTCAACAGACTTTCTTATACAATCTAGTCATAAGCATGAAAATGCGCAATTTAAAAACATATATTCAGGTTAACAACAGTAATCAGTGATTATTACTGCAAAAAATTAAAAGATCAAAAATTATAAATGCAAAAATGATGAACAAGCACTGCAACTAAAATAACAATTTGAAAAAATTTGGGCATATATATATTAGTACTCGAGAGTACAAAGTGGTATTGGTTGAAAACATTTTTTTATCAAAGAATACTTCGACCACCATCCATGACAATGTTTTGCCCATTCATATAAGCAGAAGCATCCGAACAGAGGAACTGTACTGCTGACCGATATTCATGTTTTTCAGCCATACGCCCAAGGGGGATCAGCGAGGTAAGCCTTCGAACAAACTCGTCTCCCTGACCGGTATATACTCCACCTGGAGACAAAGCATTACATCTGACACCCTGATCTGCCCAATAGCTCGCAAGATAACGAGTAAGCCCAAGAAGGCCAGTCTTAATCACGGAGTAAGTAACTGGCTTAACTGGCTGCATATCATCCTCTAAACCTTCTTTTCGATACAAACGCTGATCAGGAGCAAAAACTGACAAGTCGGATGAAATATTTAATATGACACCTCCCGTACCGTTTTTTGACATTTCTGCGCCGAAAACCTGGCTACATAGGAAAGCACCCGTCAAACCCACCGCAATCTGAATATCCCATTGCTCCCTTGAGAAATGCTCCAATCGGGATGTCTCAACTATGCCTTCTTGGCCTTTTACCTTTGGATCAATCGCAGCATTATTGATCAGAATATTCACATCAATAAATTGTTCAATAAGCTTTTTCTGAACAGAGTGTATAGCATTAGAACAGGAAACATCCATTGAATACGCCATTATTAAAGCATCAGGGAACTCAAACAACAACTTATTCTTTGTATCCTCAAGATGTTTTTCAGATATATCAGTTAAGACTACTTGTGCATCGCACTCCAATAATGATGCTGCATGCTCATAACCTAAGAGGCCTGCAGCGCCAGTGATAAGAGCAGTCTTACCACTCAAATTAAAACGATTTTTCATCATAGTTTTTTCACCAAATTAAGCATGGACTTGGCCACCGTCAATTGTCCATACCGAGCCTGTCGTAAAGTTTGAAATAGGCGAGAGCAAATAGGCTGTCAAACTAGCAATATCACTAGGCGTACCCAGTTTCTTAAGCGCAACATTTTGCTCTAGCATTTTAGTAACAGAAGCCTGATTGTCTTTGATTTTTTTATGCCAAACAGAACCGTCAAACAAAATATTTCCAGGTGCGATTGCATTGATTCGAACTCCTCTCGCACCCAAGGGCCTTGAAATACCTCTCACATAAGCATTCAGTGCTGCCTTGGCAGTTGAATACGTAATAGGTGCACCCGGAACACATTCTTGCCCACATATTGAGGAAATGCATACAATAGTTCCGTTTGTGGAAGCTAAGGCATCGGTTGCTGCTTCAACCATATTAGTTGCAGACCATAAGTTAACGGAAAAAATACGTTGCCATTCTTCAAAATATTCATTGCCTGGAGGTACAGAACGGCCACTACCAACATTACAAACAAGCGCATCTAGACGCCCAAATCTATCAATAACTTCTTTGATCAACTGAGCTGATTCTTCTGGCTGAGTAACATCTGCCACAAAACCAATGGAAGCAGATAGATTAGCAATAGCTTCTTCCAGTACAGCAGGATCACGCCCATTCACCACAACATTGCAGCCTTCTTTTTGCAAAAAAGATGCTATTGCGAAGCCAATTCCTTTGCTAGAACCAGTTACCAAAACAACTTTATTTTGCAGTTGAAGATTCAAGATGATTAACGGTGAATTGGGTTCAAACTAGGACAAGGGGAGTCTTGATGAAACGAGTAATTGACAAACCATATCTCGATAAGTTGAAATGGCCCCAATGTGATCATCGTCTAGCGCACGTGCACTTTGAAGAATATAATTTCCACGATATTTAATCTTTTCAAGTTCCGAAAAAACTAGTGAAAAATCCACGTCTCCAGAACCAAGCGGAACAGTCGTGCCCCCAAAAATACGATCCTTCACATGCACATTAACTATACGCTCACCATAAAACGCAAACTCCTCAGTTGGAGCATAACCTAAAGCAGCACTATTACCCATATCATAATTGATGCCAAATTGGTCTACTGGCAGTCGTGCAATAAATCGAGCTAGATCTGAAGGCGTAAAGTCAGATTCAAAAATTACCTTCATTTTATGTTCAGCCAGAAAATTCTTATGTGACAACAAAAAATCTACAAGAATATCCTCTTGTTTGTCTGTCTCTAAACTTCCATTGTCGACCAATGGTACAACAACAAACTGGATGCCCACTGCAGAGCATGAAAGAATAATCTTGCGAAAATCTGACTGCAAGTCAGTACGAACCTTACCGCCAGCCTTCCAAAAAGGGGCCTGCATAAAACAGTCACCTGTCAAAGAAGGTATTGAAACATCATACCTCTGACAAAGTTTCCTGATTTTTATTTGACCATCAGCAGTCATTAGAGGATTTTCATTCAGGCGCTCTTGATCAAGTGTCCATTCCATAAAGTGTAAATCAAGAGCTTCCGCAGCTGAAAACTCATTTTTCCAGTCACGCCAAGGAAACGACTGAATTTTATTATCCACAGGCTGGCAAAGACGACCCTGCATGAAACCTATGCAATCAATCACACTTCAGCCTCAATAACATGTTAGAAGTACACTTCTTTGAAACTAGCCTATCAATATAAAGCTTGTTGAGTTCAACTAATTGATTAGTCAACCAATTTGATATTTCGTGATCAGTACCATTTAATCGAATCTCGCTAAGTCCAACAAGACAATTATCCTGAGGGGCATCATTCATAGCCCAATGAAGATGATTAAGCAAATTATAATCTTGCGTGAAATATATAATTACATTGTCGTCAGCAAAACCTGCATCTTTTGCAACCTGATATAATGATTTTTCTGTAAAATAATGCAGATGAGCAGAGTGATAAAAGAATTTATGATAATTTGGCACATCCCAAACTGAAAGAAGTGGATCGCGCAAATTAGGAACTTCTATGAAAATAGAGGCTCCAGGACGCGCAACTTGCTTTAATGTATTTAGAAAATATACAGGGTCTACAACATGCTCCATGACTTGAAATGCACATATAACATCATAATTTTCAGAAGCGAAGCGTGAATTTTCTAAAAACTCAGACTCACATTCAACGCCAACAATTTCATTAAGATACTTGCAGCATGCGCTATCAAGCTCAATAGCATTAACTATTCCAACTTTATTCATGATATGCGTCAAAAACTGACCTGCAGAAGCACCAACCTCTAGAACCTTGCTTTGAGCATTCAAATCAGGCTGAATAATTCGAAGACGGTCTTCTTGGAATTGTCTATAGATCTCAAAAATTTCGCTTGCATTAGTACTGGCTACCTCAGCATTATGTGAATATTCTTGTCGATATTCTTCATCGTAATATGCTTTAATATCCTTTATTAGATTTTCAGCAAGAAAGCCATGATCACATGTCGAACAATAAAGAACCTTACCTTTGCCGCGACGCAATTCAGGCGCTAATAGTTCGCCAGCCAATTCGCCGCAACGGGGGCAAGTAACCTTTAAATTGTCGGTAAGATTTGTTGATGTCATGTTTAATTGATGATCTCGACTAATTCAAGAAGAACACCCTCCGGACCAGTTGCGTAAGTTACTTTGACCGATCCGTCAGGAGATTTATTAGGTTGGGCTGGAAAAGTAACCCCCACCCGCTTGAGGCGACTACAAGTTTCATCTAAATTATCTACCGTCAATGCAACATGGGTGAAACCAGTGGAATAAGGATTCCCCTCCCAGCGCTTTTTGTCAGGATGCGAGTGAAAGTACAGTAACTCCAATAGATTGCCATCTGGAGCCGCCAACTTTGCGGTCGTCACTTTGACATTCGTCATACCCATCATTGCATCAATATGAGGACCTGACTCCTCCATTTGGCGCGAAAGGACAAAACCCATTGTCTCGCACCAAAACTTAAGAGAATTCTCAAGGTCGGCAACGACAAGCCCAACATGGCGAATTGCTTTAATCATTTTACAACTAACTCTGCAATCGACTCTTCGAGAACGGCCAGTCCTTCTAGAAGTGCTTCGTCGGTAATAGACAAAGGTGGACCCAGCTTAATGGACTCACGCCCAGTATGAACAACCAAAACACCTTTTTGCATGCACCGCTCTGCTACCCGACTTGTGAATGGTCCATCAGCATTCCCAGTGTCAGGATCCTTGAACAGGACAGCCATTATCATTCCTCTACCTAGAACGTAAGATATTCGATCAGGAAACTTTTTTTGAATAGACATCAATGCTTCGCGAAAAAGCTTACCTTTTCGATCAGCTTCAGCTACTAAATTAAGTTCTTCTAATTCCTCCAAAACAGCCAACCCAGCAGCACATACAAGGGGATTTGCCGAATGTGTACTACTCATATTTCCAACATCAGGTAGATCCATAATTTCTTCCCGACCAATTACACCAGAGAGAGGTACTCCACCACCCATTCCTTTTCCAGTACAGATTAAGTCTGGAGTTACATCGTAATGTTGAAATCCAAACTTCATGCCCGTTCGCCCAAAGCCTGACTGCATTTCGTCAAATGCAAGTAATATATCGTACCTACGACAAATTTTTTCAATAGCCTGAACAAAATCTTTTGGATAAAAAATAGCACCCCAACCCTGAAATGTTTCAAGCATGAAACCACAAATATCTTGGCTCAAATCAATACCCTTGGATGCCAATTGATCTAAACCACGCTCTAAAAACTCAACACCACTATCTCCCTCCAATGACCAAGGGTAGGGGAAAGGAATGTGGTGAATGTCCGCATCTTGATAACCAACCCAATCGCGTTGATTGATATTACTACTCAACATTTGTGCTCCTAGCGTACGGCCGTGCCAATTATTTTCAATCGTAATAATGCCTCGACGTCGCTTATTCTTCAACTGAGCATACATACGCATGAGCTTTAATGCAGCTTCCGTGGCTTCGGTTCCAGCTGACAACAAAAACGCTTTGTCGAAGGATTCTCCTGCAAAATTGATAAGTTTTTCGAGATATTTAGCGCGAATTGGATTAGCGTAAGCGTAACAACTGTATAGCGGAAGCTCAAGAGCTCTTTTAATAGCAGAAGTTACTCGAGAGTTCGAATGCCCAACATTAGCGACAAAAATAGTCGAAGTAAAATCAATCCATCGGTTACCTGCAAAATCTTCAACAAGAAAGTTTTTTGCCTTATCCCAAACAATTGGAAGCTGCCCATGCATAGAACGGGATTCAACCTTATCTAATCGGTCGAGCATATTGGAAGTGCCAGGAGCCGGGATTTCTGTCTGTATTAAACGATACTTGGTCTGAACTTGCGGTACCTTTTTAGGAGTAAGAGAAAATGAATGTGCCGCCATCGTTAATTCCTTTCAAATACAGCAGACGCAATTTTAGGGTTAATTTCAAGCAAAGTGGCAAGACGATCAAAATCCTGTTCTGTATCAATCTCGTCCGCAACTGGCGTTAGAAACGGTGTAACAAAATCGCCATGAATTAAGCCTGATTTTCGAATAAATTTTACAGAGAGAACGTCTACATAACCATTAGCAATATAGGTATCTGGATATACTTGACGTGCATTATTGGCCGCATCAAGCTGTGTACTCTCTGATGCAACTCTCTTCAGACGTTCATTATTAAATATCTCAAAAGTTTTGTATGCTGACTCAGACATTGCGTGAACAGAACGCAATGAACTTGCTCTAGAATGATTCATAAAACAAGCAATCGCTTGATCGACTAGATTTGAATTTCGAAAAGGCGTGGTAGGCCTGATATGGACGATATATTCAGGTAATTCATCATTATTCTCAAGCCAAGAAAGTGCATGATCAATAAATTCAAAATCAGTTGAACGATCTCCGGAAATCTCATCTGGTCTCAAAAAAGGAACTTCAGCACCAAAGCTCTTAGCTAAGTCCGCATACTCTTGAGAGTCAGTCGAAACAATTACTTTTTCAATTAACTCACTTTTAAGGCATGCAGCTATCGACCATTCTAAAACTAAATGCCCTCCAAGATTTCGAATGTTTTTATTTGGGACACCTTTTGATCCAGAACGAGCCGGGATTAATGCAACTATCTTAGCCATACTTTATTAATGATTAGAGTCTAAATCAAGATGCTCACGTAGTTTACGCGCTATGGGGACTTCCTCTTTGATAACAGTCTTCTCCCCAGTACCCATCGCTTTTTCAATTTTACGAACTGCACCCACTAACTGAAGCAATCCAGAAGGTTCAATGGATGCAGACTGATCTGATCCGTACATCGCTCTGTCCAAGGTGATGTGCCGCTCTAGAGAAGTTATCCCCATTGCCGCAGCTGCGTAAGATATTGCTAAACCCACCTCGTGGCCGCTGTAGCCGACATTGCATTGATAGCGGTTACGAAGTGTATTGATCAAATTCAAATTAGCGTCCTCATCTCGCATCGGATAAGTAGAAATAGTATGCATCAATTCGAATGGGCAGTTTGCCTCTCGAAAAATATCTACAGCCTTTTGAATATCGTCGTAAGTACTCATGCCTGTTGACACAAACGTATGCTTACCTTCTTCGGCGACAATACGCAATAATTCGTGGTGAACGATCATCGCCGAAGCAATTTTATTAAATTTGCAATTAAACTGCCTCAAAAAATGCTGACTTTTAATATCCCATGCAGAGGCGAACCATTCTATTCTTTTCTTTGCACAGTAATCAGCAATTTCTTGATATTGCTGTGCGGAAAATTCAAGACCTTCTTTTTGCGCGCGTTGAGTATTACCCCAGGGGCTTTCGCGCGGACTATCAAGATATTCTTGCGTATATACTTGATTTATATCACGTTTTTGAAACTTAACTGCATCGCAACCGGCATCAACAGCGACATCAATTAATTCTTTACAAATACTCAAATCACCATTGTGGTTAATGCCGATTTCAGCTACAAAGAAGATACTCATTTAATAAAAAAGAAAGTTACTAAGACTAAGGGGAGTCAATAAATTAGCCTTAACAATTTATCACCTTGGCTGATGAAAGTCAAGCTTCTTTAGGCTCGTATTGTAACGATAATCTGTCACACCACCGCCTCGACAAAATAGTCGAGCATTACGATAAAAGCTTGACGAGGTCAAATAGACATATGCCAAAAATATAGAGGATTATAGCAAACAGAGCTGTCCATCACACTAAGGTCTAGGCATAAGTCAGCAGTTGATTCAGTGGAATTTAGAATAATGAAGGGACTCGAATAACTCCAAGACTTGCAGAACAGGATTTTAGGAAAGTTTTAAGACCCCAAAAAGACCTGCAATACTTTAATCAGTTCAGAAAGGTCATCAGGTATTTAGCTTTTAAGGCACCACCGTAAGTTCTTATCAAAAGAGCATTTGAAAAACCTTTGCAATTACAATAATAGTCCAAAGATACGTAGAAATTATTTATTACATATTCATCGTAAAGAGATAGCAAGTGCATAATGAGCCTTAACAAAAGGTTAATCTCCTGTCTAACGATTCCAAAAAGACTAATAAAGAAATAATTGTAGACTTTCGAAGAATGACATTAATTCAAATTTGATTATCCAAAAGACTTTCGTAACTACTGTCGGAAAATTACCTAAAAAAGATGGGCAACTTCATCGATGGACATTTGCTCAATACCCAAAATCTTTTCGACAACTGCACGTACAAAACCTTCACCGCCCTTCTGCGGTAAAGTTAGATTGGCTTGCTGCTTAATTAATGGATGAGCATCGGATGGCGCAATCGAAAAACCAGACAATTGCATAGCTGCCAAATCATTTAAATCATTTCCAATATAAATCAAACCCTTTGAAATCTTTTGATTATTTGAAAGATACTCCTTTAGATAATGAGCCTTATTTGACATTCCTTGCATACAAGGTATTTGTAACTTTCGCGCCCTCAAAGAGACGACCGGATTTTTTTCTTTCGAAAGAATAAAATAGTCAAGCGTCCAATTTTGCTTAACGACAAATCGGCGCAACATATCGAAAGCAAGACCATCACCGCGATCGCAGCGAACAGACTCTTTCGCATCCTGATCAACCCAAACTTTATTGTCTGTAAAAACCCCATCAAAATCGAAAACGATTGTATGGATTGATTTCCAATCAAGAATAGTTTTTTCAGACAAAACCCAACTCCTGTTCAATTAGATCACATAAAATATGTCCGATCAGGATATGAGCTTCTTGAATACGAGCAGTTGTTTCACTTGGAATTATTATTGCTTGATCTGCCAGATTTTTACCTTTGCCACCATCTTTTCCCAATAATGCAATTGTTTTCACTCCAAGGTTTTTTGCTGACATTAGTGCACGCAAAATATTCTCACTATTTCCGGAGGTTGATATCGCCACTAACACATCTTTAGGTCTCGCCAAAGCCTCTAGCTGTCGAGAAAAAATATCCTCGTAACTGTAGTCGTTAGCCACACACGACAAAATCGAAGTGTCAGTAGTTATCGCGATTGATCTCAGTGCTTTTCTGTCTTTCTTAAAGCGACCAACCAACTCAGCCGCTAAATGCTGACTATCTGCAGCGCTACCTCCATTTCCGCACCAGTATACAGTACCTTCGTTGGAGAGAGTCTGAGCAATTTCAAACGCAGATTTACTGATCGTTCCTGAACACAACTGAGACACAGTGTTGATCACCTTTAAATGTTCATCAAAATGTTCAGCTACTATTTCTAATTGATTCATTCTTGGTCCCTAACCTTCAGATTGTTCTGCTCGCTCATCAACACTCTCTCAGGAACAACATCTTCTACCAACCTACCCTGCTCCAGGCGAATCACCCGATCGCAGCGTTTAACCGTGCTAAGCCGGTGGGCAATCATCACAACCGTGAGCTTCTTACTCAACTGGTTAACAGCATCCATCAAGGACTGCTCAGTGTTGGTGTCAAGCGCACTGGTGGCTTCATCAAAAATTAAGATCCGTGCATTTTTGTATAGAGCACGGGCAATACCAATTCGCTGGCGCTGGCCACCACTGAGTCGAATTCCCCGCTCACCCACAAAACTTTCATAGCCCTCGTGACTAGCTTCAATAAAGCTGGCGATCTGGGCCTGATTGGCTGCCTGCTTGACGCGGGCCAAGTCTATTTTTTGACGAGGTACTCCAAAGGCGATGTTCTCGGCAATCGAGCTATCGGCCAAGTAAATACTCTGAGGAACATGAGCAATCGCAGCTCTCCAGGCGGCCAGCAACTGCGGATTAAACTGATCATGCAGGTCTACCCCATCAATTATTACCCGACCAGCCGTGGGAGCCAGCAGGCCCATCAGAATGTCCACCATGGTGCTTTTTCCACTGCCAGTACTGCCTATTAAACCGATACTCTCATAACAACGAATTTCTAAATTTATCCCTTGCAGCACCTCTGGCTGCTCAGGTCCGTAACTGAAATGCACTCCAACTAGGCGAATACTCTCCCGCAGCGGCAGCGGTTCTGCCACAAGCACCTTTGGTGGCAGCGGCTGGTCAAGCATGACGAGCACAGCCTGGATTGCGGCGTTTTGGCTCTTTAAGACAGCCCAACCGCTGTAAATCTGCTGCAAAGCGGGCAAAAGGCGTTGAGCACCCAAAGCAAGGGCGCCAAGTAGAGGAACCACCGCTACTCCACTACCCCGCTGCATCACTAGCAGACCACCAAGCAACGCGATAGCCACCATCCCTAAGGCCTCGAGCGAAAAGCGCGGAAAAACTGCGATGAAGGCGTTTTTAGCTACAAGTTGACGTTGCGGGCGATCGGCTCGCCGATAGATCTGAAGATATGTTGATTGGTTTCCATCGAGCAGAACATCACGTATTGCTCCTAGCCCCTCCTGCAGAGATTTAACCTTACTTATGTCAGCATCAGCAATTTTTTTTCCATTAATCTGCAACTCTCGACGCGATGTGAGTGCCAGCGCCCCATATGCGAAACCGAAAAGAGATGCGGCAGCTAACGCGACCTGGGCATCAATCAACAGTAAACCAATAAGCAATCCAACCGCCACCACAAAGGAAGTAAGAAGCTGAAGCAGAGAATTAAGAGCCCCAACTGTTAAATTAATTTGTGAAGTTATACCTGTTATCACCGTTGCGCTGTTGCGCTGCACATGCACTCCATAGGGCTGATATAGCGTGCGCTCATAACACTCACTACTTAGGTCGGAACCAATCGCAGCCACTAAGCGTCCGTTTAACCATAAGTTTGCTAGCCGGATTGAAGCCGCCGTTACTGCAGCCGCCGCAAATGCCAACGTTGCCGGCAGAAGCAGCTGGTTCGAATCGGTGAAGCTCAGCCGGACAGCCAGATCCTGCACAAGCGGTTGCTGCCAAAATGGCTCCGGATCGCTAAGTACTGCCAGAAACGGCAGCACCGCACCAAGCGACAGGAGCTCGGCCACGCCACTTGCAAGCATCACCGCTAAGAGAATGGCAAGCTGCAGGCGGCGGCGGAGACTGATGTGTTTCCAGATCTCCAGCAGCAATGAGCTGGTGGAGGGAAGTGACTCTTGGTTAGCTAGTGGCTGCGTCGTCAAACCGCTATGAAATAAGAATGCAAAATGGATTGATTCAAAGTCGCACCAATTTTTGACTCAATTGGTCGCGAAACCCAGCCACCGTTTTTTCTAAACCTTCCAGTAACGAAATCCGGGCAGTCCATCCCAAGTTTGCGAGTCGGCTCGTATCAAGTTGTTTCTTAGGGGTGCCATCTGGTTTGCTGGTGTTCCATTCGATGGCGCCTTTATAGCCTGTGGCCTTAGCCACCTCCTCTGCCAGCTCACGGATACTCAGATCCATTCCAGTACCCACATTGAGATAAGTGAGCTCACCGGGGGCAGGCATCCAGCGCTCCAGGGCAAATACGCAGGCTTCACCGAGGTCTTCCACATGCAAAAACTCGCGCATTGGTGAACCCGAACCCCAGCAAATCACTTTAGGTGCATTCGCCTCAGCGGCCTCATGGAATCGTCGGATCATGGCAGGCAGCACATGGCTGTTGGTGGGGTGATAGTTATCTCCCGGTCCATAGAGATTGGTAGGCATGAGGCTGATGGCATCGAAGCCGTGCTGGATGCGCAGCGCTTCACACAGCTTGAGCCCAGAAATCTTGGCAATCGCGTACCATTCGTTGGTTGGCTCCAGCGCACTTGTTAGAAGAGCTTCTTCGCGGATCGGCTGTTCGGCAAATTTAGGGTAAATACAGCTGCTGCCCAGAAACAAAAGGCGCCGCACCCCAGAGCGCCACGCTGTTTCGATCACATGCGTCTGGATCTTGAGGTTTTCCAACAGAAAGTCTGCTGGGTAAGTGCTGTTAGATTGAATCCCTCCAACCTTGGCTGCAGCAAGCACAACAACCGTCGGTTGGTGCTTAGCGAACCAGGCTTCCACCGCAGAGCCATCGCACAGATCGAGCTCAGAGTGACTTGCCGTAAGCAGTTGGTGATAGCCGCCTCGCGTAAGGGCTCTGCATATGGCGCTGCCAGCCATGCCGCGGTGGCCAGCAACGAAGATGCGGTCATCGGGCGTGATCAGAGTGTTCATGCTGCGCCTCCAGCCGCCTTAATCGCTCCAGGATTGGTAGGCGGGTTTTCCATCGAACCCATAACTGCAAAGCCCTTACGTTTGAGGAAAGCCTCTTTTTTGGCGTCATCCCGGTCTGCGGTAATCATCTCAGCCACCATTTCCTCCAGAGTGGTGGTTGGCGTCCAACCAAGTTTTTCTTTTGCTCTGGTGGGATCACCCAACAGCGTTTCCACTTCGGCGGGGCGGAAGTAACGCGGGTCGATGCGTACCACAACATCACCTGTATCGGCACGGCTGCCAGTTTCCTGCAGGCCTTCTCCCTGCCAGTCGATGCCACCCCATCCCAGCTCGGAGGCGGAGAGTTCGATGAAGCGCCGTACCGATTCCTGCCTGCCCGTGGCGATCACGAAGTCTTCCGGCGGTCCTTCCTGCTGAAGCATGCGCCATTGCATCTCCACATAATCGCGGGCGTGGCCCCAGTCGCGCAGGGAGTCGAGGTTACCCATGAACAGACACTTATCCAAGTCCGCATCGATCCGCGCTAGGCCGCGAGTGATCTTGCGGGTCACAAACGTCTCGCCGCGGCGCGGGCTCTCGTGATTAAAAAGGATGCCGTTGCATGCATACATCCCGTAAGCCTCGCGGTAGTTCACTGTGATCCAGTAGGCATAGAGCTTGGCAACGCCGTAAGGACTGCGCGGGTAAAAGGGTGTGGATTCCTTCTGAGGCACCTCTTGGACCAAGCCGTAGAGCTCGCTGGTGCTGGCCTGATAAATGCGAGTTTTAGCGGTAAGGCCCAACATCCGCACCGCCTCGAGGATGCGAAGAGTGCCGAGGGCATCACAATTAGCTGTGTATTCCGGCGCCTCGAAGCTCACGGCTACGTGGCTCTGGGCACCAAGGTTGTAGATCTCATCGGGCTGCACCTGCTGGATGATCCGAATCAGGTTGGTGCTGTCGGTGAGGTCGCCGTAGTGGAGCACCAGGCGTGGGTCGGACTCATGAGGATCTTGATAAAGGTGATCAATCCTGGTGGTGTTGAAACAGCTCGCCCGGCGCTTGATGCCATGCACAACGTAGCCCTTCTCTAGGAGGAGCTCCGCCAGATAGCTGCCGTCTTGGCCGGTGATACCTGTGATCAGAGCTATTTTGCGAGTAATCAGGTATTGCATCTAATTCATAGAAGAATCGACGTTCAGAGATGTGGACATTTTCATTACTGAAGAAGGTAGGGCTCCCTGGGCGTTAAATACCAAACGAATTGTTTTGAACAGGATTAAAAGATCCAACCAAAACGAGAAGTTTCGTAGGTAGTAAAGGTCATAACTGAGCTTGTTGGCCGCATCTTCTACAGATGCTCCATAAGGATAATTGACCTGAGCCCAACCACTGAGGCCAGGCCGCATACGCTGCCTTAAGAGGTAGTGCGGAATCTTATGTTCAAGCTGCTGATCAAATGCAGGCCGTTCAGGCCTTGGACCGATCAAGCTCATGCTTCCAATGAAACCAGACCAAAGCTGAGGGAGCTCATCCAGCCGAGTACGCCTCAAAACAGAACCAATTCTCGTAATGCGGGAGTCTGCACGCTTCA
>Ga0163109_10001106_pt1 | contig 21340 bp, 22 predicted proteins | sample CRUFie1St13metaG_FD_108704 | JGI IMG/M metagenome (GOLD analysis project Ga0163109, IMG submission 108704) | Marine microbial communities from the Costa Rica Dome - CRUD Field 142mm St13 metaG | ecosystem: Environmental > Aquatic > Marine > Oceanic > Photic zone | place: Costa Rica: the Eastern... | reverse complement strand
ATCTGAATTGTTTTCGTAGGCAGTCTTAATTTCTGCGTCAGTTTGATCTGCGGTGGCATTACTTTCAATACCATCTAATTTTGTTTTATCGCTGGCTGACATTGAACCAGCAGCAGATGTTGTGGCTGCTGAAATACTAATAGCTGGGGTGTTACCACCAGAAGAAATTATAGGGGCTGTACCAGTTACACCTGTTACTGACCCTCCTCCTCCTCCAGAACCATTAGCAGCAGATGTTATTCTTCCTTGTGCATCAACTGTTATATCTGCATTTGTATAGCTACCAGCAGTAACAGAAGTATCAGCTAACTTAGCAGCGGTGACAACATCATCATCTATAGTAAAAGTTGCACCAGAATTACTTACAACAATATCTCCCTTATCTCCATCAGTTATACCTCCGTCTGCCCCGTCATTCCCTGCTGGCCCTTGAATCCCTTGGATTCCTTGAATACCTTGGATTCCCTGATCTCCAGTATCACCTTTGTCTCCTTTGGGGATAGTAAAATCAAAAGTTGCAGCACTTGACGACCCAGAATTAGTAACTGTTGCAGAGGATCCAGCAGCACCTGTAGTCACTGTTCCAACAGCTATGGTCGCAGCAGCCCCATCACTTCCATCACTTCCCGCAGCACCTGTGGCTCCAGTGCTTCCAGTCGCTCCAGTATCTCCTTTAGGAATTGTAAAATTTAATGTAGCTGCTGTATTACTACCAACATTAGTAACTGTGGCATTTGTACCAGCGTTTCCTGTGGTTACTGTACCTATAGTGACTGTTGCAGAACCTTCCCCTGCTGGCCCTGGCGCTCCAGTAGCACCTGCCGGTCCTTGTGGGCCAGGAACAGATACGGTTACAACTGAGGTTTCACCATTAACAATAACTGTATTTCGTGTAGTTGATGTCATGTTGTTGAATAGCCTTCACTTACAAATATAGTACCTTCTAAATAATATTCTTTGTTGCCTGATCCATCTATCAATAGAACATCATATTGTAAAATTTCCGGACTAAAAGTAGCTGTCTGTAAATCTGTTAAAGATATGCTTACTGAACCTGCTGCTCTATCTGTATAGACTGTAGTAAAATCTGCGTATTTTGTAGTGCGTGTATTATCCCAGACCTGTGCCACTACAGTAAATCCTGTTAAATTTATTGCAGAATTATTACCATCTTTAAATAGCAAAGGAATCGTATGATCTGATCTCCTTTGAACTGTAAAATTATATTTTCCAGGTTGGATTGCCATTAGCTACCTTCAAGTACAGCCACTTTAGCCTCTAATGTTTCTATTTTAGCAACTGCCTCTTGTAATGCAGCTACTAATAAAGGAACTAATTTAGATTGATCTATCGATTGATAAACTGGATCGCCTTTTTTAACTCCTCTCATATCATTATCTTCGGGTTCAACTTCATCTTTAGTGCCTGTTATAGCTTCTGGTACTGCTGTTACTTCATGTGCTAAGAAACCATCGATTGTGATATTTGCATCAGATATGAAGTTGAATCTATATGGTTTTAAAGTTTTTAATCTTGTAATACCGTCAACTAAATTAACAATATTTTCTTTCAACCTATAATCTGAGGATGTGTTATAACTTGTTGAAGAACCATTTGTAGAAATAGACCCAACGTTATTATTATTTGATTGAAATTCTACAAAATTTCCAGTTGCATAGGGATTTAAACGATTAATGAATAAAACTGTACCCCAACCATTATTATTTTTAACAAGTGATAAGCCTTCAAAAGCAGTAGTTTGTATATTAAAACAAGCACCAGCAGTAGTTAAAGCATTAGTAGCAAGATTGCCGTTAGAAGTAAGGGAGCCAGAATGTTCAATTTTCCACCTTTCTATAGGTGCTGTTTCTGGTGTAGTAGTTGCATCACCGCCTGTAGAAAATGCTATGTTACCTTGTGTAGGATTTTGATTCTGTATAAGTAAAGATCCATTATTTGAATTAGAAGATCTGTGCAATAAAATTGAATCCCCTGTAGCTCCAGCACCTCTTATTAATCTAAGACCAAAATCATTGCCAAGAGTAGTTGCATCGGTTGAAAAATCAATAAAAGCATTATAAGAAGCATCTGAGTTTATTTGTAAGTAAGCGTCTGAACCTGTTTTTGCAATCTCAATATCAGACTTAGATTCAAATGAAGTTGTATTAAAATTAAAACGATTGCTTCCAGCACAAGATATTCCTACTGTATTATTAGCACTCCTATAAAATCCTGTATCTGTATCTACAGCAAATGATATGTCAGGTGTGCTTTCACTATTTGTATGATTATGTGCTAAAAATTGTCCTGTCATAGGTGCAGTGCTACCACCTGTTCTAGGTAATAAACCAAGATTAGCTTCAGTCACATCACCTATTGTGATAAAAGCTGAGTTAGCACCATTCCTCATTTTTAAAAGTGGTGGGTTTTCAGTTGTATTTATGTGTAATTGATATGCAGCTAAATTAGCTGCACCAGTTGGATCACCAGCAGCACTGTTTAAAGTTCTAAGAGATTCAAATATATCTTTCATTGCTGTTCTTACAGCTAAACCAGTACCATTATCTGGTGAAAAATTACTTCCAGATTCTTTACCAGTTGCGTTAACTCTTGCCATAAATTTATGCTCCCTTACCGTATCCTAACGCTTGAAACGTAAATAACACATCAGTAGGGCTATTTGATGAATCTTTAAACAATATTGTAAAGCCTGTACCAGAAACCGCACTCAAAACATAAGTTCCACCTAAAGGCATATCTTCAGGGGATATAACAATAGATGGTTTAAAAGCATTTACACCACCAATAGTTGCACTTGTGCCTGTAAAGAATGGTTTAGCAAAAGTAACAGTTTTACCACTAGATGAAGTTCCTGATTGTTGGGGTGCTGAAGTAATACTACCGCCAGATTGATATTTATTTTCAGTTCTAGAAAGTAAAAAGGCATCAAAACCTAACTCTTCAAACTTCATGTTCTCATTTACATCTAAAGAAATAATATTGCCTATAAATTTAAATGATCTAGCACTAAAAGAACCATTTGTTAGATTTTGTGCATTTGTATAACTTGATGCGTCTTGTGATGTTTCTACTTGTAATTTTGCTTTTAAACGCTCACTACCTTGTCCATCAAAATTTTCTCTAGCATCAAGGTCAGCAATAGAATCAAATAAATCAGAAACTAAAACACCAGTACTTAATATATGCCTTTTAAGTCTTATGTTTGTAAATACACCTTGCAAATCAAATACAGATGCAAACTCGTAAGAACCAGTTAGTGATGTTGCAGGGTTCGTTAATTGTAGTGCATTAGAAACTACACTTAAATCGTTTTTTGTACCAGAAAAACTTGGTTGTTCTCTTTGACTTAATATTAATACTTCATCAGACATTTCAGGTAATGATAATTCTACTTTAGCCTCTGTGACTGACAATCTTTCACCTAAATCTTTAAATTTAAGACTATAAGTCCCTTGTAAAGCTGGTACGATGGCTTCGTTACTTGCTCCATTTATTTCTACACTAAGATCATCAGAATCTGCAAAAGTTGCTGACAATAATGTGCGTGGCGTATGTCTAACAACACAAGATCCACCAAATTCTACATCAAGACTTCTAGTTTTAGTCCAAGTTAATTTAACCTGTGCGTTATTTATTGGTTCTATTTCTAAATTTGTTGGATTTTCTGGTGGTGCAGTAAGTCCTATTGTATTTACTGTTGTTTCAGTAGGACTAGCACTACGTTCACCTTTAATGTTTATTGTATAAATTTGTATTTTATAATTACCAGCTTCAGAGGGTAAAACTTCAAATTCTGATTGTTGTGTATTGACAACTATAGGGTTTTCATCATCTTTTGTATAAACTAATTGATAACCTGCTGCACCTGTAACAGATTCCCAATCTATGAATAATTTTGGCACTGGTCTATTGTTATTTAGAACAATTATTTCTTGAATAGCTTTTGTTCCATCTGGATTATCAATAATTTGTGGTGATGGTAATAAAGTTGTAACTACATTTATATTTTTTGCTGGTAATTGTTCGCCATCTTCTATAGCAGCATATTTGCCCTCGTTAAAATTAATAGCAGAAACAGTATATGTTTTATTTGTTTCCTCTTTTATATTAAGTATTCTATACGCTTGAACATTAACTGCTGCTGAATTTATAATAAATGGACTATTGTTTACTGGTAAATTATTTGAACTAAAATTTGGTGTAATATTTACTATATTTCCATTGTAAGAGCTTATAGTTTTAGTTGCTACAGAACTATCAGATAAAAGACAACTTATTTCTGGAGTATCATTTAATGCTGGCAAATTTGTAGCTGCTGCACTATCAATAGTAACTGTTGACGTAGTTGAACTTTTTACAATACCACCTCTTCTTATACCTGATTTGACTCTATCTGCTATACCAATAATATTTCCTATTCTTAATATAGAACCAGCAGCAATATTAGTTGTAAATGCAACGCTCTCAACTTGATTTTGTTGTGTTTGTAAAAACCATTTTCCAACTCTTTGTGATTGACCTCTTGAAGTTGTGCCAAAAGTATTAATTGTTTTTGTATGTGTACCATATTTTTGTTGTGTAACACTGTCTTTAACAGTTACATAATCAATTTCTTGTGTATCAAGATCAAAAAATGATACGTTTATAACATTAAATCTAGTTTTAGAAGATGCACCAGTATATGTAAAATCACCATCAACTACATTTGCATTATTAAATACATAATCAAAACTTAATTCACTAGGTATATCTGGATTTTTTGGTGCGTCTTGTGCAATTTTTATAGTACCCTCTTCATAGTATGGTATTGCTCTCATTACTGAACAAATATCTTTTATTAGAGACAATGCATCACGCCTATTATTAATATTTACATTTAATGAAAAACGTGGTTCAAGACCATTATTACCGTCATCAACTAAAGCACTACAATATTTACTTACACCATAAAAAGTGTATTGATCTAATTCACTTTCTGGAATACCACAACCATATTGCTGGTCAGCATTTCTATCACTTTGTGTAATTAACAAATCATATAAAATCCATGCAGGGTCACTGCACCATGCTTTTTGACTTTTAAAAGTACCATTAAAATTACCACTATAAATTAATCTACCATTTGTATAATCAACAGTTGCATTATGTGGTATCTTTACAAGTTTACCTCTAATACGGAAATATCTAGCTGGCGTATTTTGAAATAATTCAGAGCTAAACCTTAATGCAGAATAAGCAATATGTGGATAATTATTTGGCTCTCTTACAAATTGCCTTATTTCCGCTAATCGCATTGTATTAAATGTATTACTATCACCTTCGTCATTAAATCTTTCAACGCTTACAACTACTGGAAAAAAGGATCCACTAGCACCAGATGTATTAGTGTTATATCCTGATACTGTCCTTAAATCTATTCCATAATCTCTGCTGTAAGGATTAAAACTTTTCCCAGATACTAAATCATTTATAACAGTTACTGCATTACCGTTATTTGGGTTTACCTTACAAAGTACTCTTACCTCAGTAGAATCTCTATTGCCAGTTTCAGTATTTAGCTTAAAAAAATTATCAAATTTAACTTTTATTTGAACAGTATCTATATTTATATTAGTGATTGTTCCTGATCTAGGTGTTGCAAAACCACCTGCTGGAAAACTACATACTTGATTTTTGTCTCCTGTTATAACTTCAGAACTTTGTGAATTTGCAGCAAATAAAACAGTATTGTTAGCTGTTCCATCTTGCATTTCAAAACGAAATCTATCAAGAGGGTAATTAAATTCTGATGCAAGTGGACTTGTATTATCAGCATCTGCCTGTAATACAGCAGTTTTATTTAAAAATAAATCTTTTAGTAAACAATTTGTATATTCTACGCTCGTTTTATTTGTTACTCGATCTTTACTAGCTGTTGCACTACCTTCTATTTCACCTTCTGATAAAACATCAACCACAGTAGCAAAATCAATAGATTTTAACTTACCAGCTTCTGTTAAGTCATCTATGATTACTCTGTTGTCTGGTAAATCTAAAGTCATAATTTTATTCGTTAACTACTTGAAAAGTATCAACTGAAGAACTTACTAATGTGCTTCCGACTATAATTTCACCATAAGCAATATTTATTGGCACTCCCTGTTTTGTATTATTTAAAAGTCCTGTAAAAGCAAAACTAGGATCATTTGGATCTTCTTGCCTTCTTAAATTTGGGTTTACTGGATTTGGGGTTATAAGATCAGACACACCTTGAACTAAAAAACCAATACCTACACCTGTTAAAGCAGTAGCTAAAGTACCAGAAATAAATGCAATTGTAGAAGTTGATGCAATAAAACCACCACCTATAAAACCTAATCCTAATACATGGAAAAATTTCTCCATGTACAATAGGTATTATTTTTATATCGTTTTCTGTTTGTAAATCAAATATATCCTCTGTAATTTTTGTATTACCAGCCATTACGCAATATTCTTGATCTTTCATATGTTCTCTTAGACCTTTAAAATTGTTAAACAAAAAACTAAACGCATCTTTAGGACTTTTAGCTGCAATTTCAAAAGTAGATTCACCAACAAATTTTCTTAATCTTCCATAAATTGTTAATTTAATCATTTATTTCAGAAGGATATACAACAATAATAGACTTAGATTTAGGTTCAACAAGGTAAAAAGGTAAATCTAAATACTTACAAGCCATTCTATCAGCATGACTAAATACCATTTCACCTTCTGGATGGCTATGTATTATTCCAAGTACTTCTCCTAAATCTTCACCGTTAGCATAATCTATTGGATCGATAACAAAGGATTTTTCTTTGTATGAAGCTGATATATTTTTACATTTCCAGTATATTTCATTGCCTTCTACATTTAATAATAATCCACAACACTCTTGAGGATATACATCTTGTGCGTGCTGAAAAGCATCTTTTGACCAAATGTACTCTGTCATTAAATAAACCTACCTACTGCGGGAAATAAATCTCTTGTAACTACTCTTTGTGGTACTATTCTATTTTCTAAATCATGTGCTGCTGTTAATTCAAATTGTACTATTTGTCTATTTTCAATAGCTTTTCTATCTATAACATATATTTCATCTTTTAATCTATCGCTAGTACCATTACTTGTATCTACTGTAGTGTTAAAAGGATTTGAACCAGATGTAAAATTTGCGTCATCTAGTGAAGATGCTAGTGGTAATTTTCTTGTTATCTTTCCGTCTATTAAATCATTATGAGGTGTTACTGCATTAACAAGATTTAAAAAATCACTCATTGTAATTTGGTTTCCGTTAGTAGGGTTATAAACAATGCCACCTAAATTAGAAAAAGTTATTGTAGGTCTAGATACAACGCCAGAACTTTGTTTTTCAAATCCTTCTGCTGACAATGCAACTCTTTGATATGTAACATTTTGATACTCAATTTCGCCAAAGTTATTTAAATTAGCACCTGCGTGAAATCTATATACAGTAGGTAAATTATTAGGATTGCCTGTAGGAATATGTTTACCAACAATAAGTTCTAATTCAAAAAGTTCAATAATAGAACTAGGATTTATTTTATTTAATTCAACAAATGGTATAGGCATTAAGGTTCAAATACTTCTCTAAAAACTACTTTAACAGTAGCTAAGTTTGCATAATTAATTGTTTTTTTGTATTTAGAGTCAATTACAAAATTACCAGCAACACCGTTAGATGGTGTATATACAAAACTATCAGCATTTGTAACTCTATCATTTAAAAAATTTATTAATGTATCACTTTGAGACTCAGTTATATTACTAAAAGTAAGTGATAATCTTCTTGCATTTTGGTTAAGTCCTTCTGTTAATCTTTGTTCAAAACCATCTCCAAAAGTAATAGTGTTAATTTTTGGACTATGTTCAATTTCTAAACCATAATCAGGACTTAACCCAACATCATTATCAAAATTAGCCATTATGCAAGCAATCCTCCTGTACGTTTTTGATTTATTATTTCACTTTGTATCGCAGCAGCAAGTTGTTTGCCAAATTCATTAGCATTTGTATCATTTCCTTGTACAGAAGTACCAGAAGCATCAACATTAACAACAACATTAGTAGTACCGCCTAATTTATGATTTGGAATTATAGTACCTGCCCTGTCAGGTACAAAAAGTTCTGCACCTCTTTCTCCTACAATTGAAGCCCTACCAACAGGTGGCCTACCTCCATTTGCAAATTTTGGTGCGCCTCTATTAAAGCCTTCAAATACATCCTTACCTCCACTACCAGCCATACCACTAAATATACCTGCTGCAAAATTTAATAAAGGTTTTGTTATTGATTGTTGAATTGCTATACGTGCCATGTCAGCAATTATTGAATTAGCTAAGTTTTTAAAATTTAATTTACCTGTCATAACAAAATCTACTAACGCATCTTCCATACCTTTAATTCCTTTAACAACAACATCTGCCATAGATTCCTGTATTGTTTTTATACTGTCATTAAAGATCTTTAACTTAGCCTGCATTTGACCACCAAATGATTTTGTAATCGCCTCAGAAAATTCCTGTACACTACTTGTGCCTTCTTTAAAATAAGTTGCAGGTGCATTTTCTGTACCTCTAAAAATATCATTAAATACTTTCATATCTTCCTTAAATTGTTCTTTTGTATCTGCTAATCCTTTTTTACCAATACCTATTGCACCTTGAAAATTACCTTTTCTTGCTTCATTTATTATATTTAATATATCAGTTACAACACGACCTAAAAATTTAAAACCTGCAATAGTTGTAAATATAGCAGCACTGACAGTTTTTATCGAAAGACCTATTGCATCAAATAACATTGTAAAATCCTGTTGTGAACTAAACAAATCACTGAATACACCTATTAAGTTATTTAATGTTGGTAATAAAGCATCTGCCAATTGTTTTCTAAAACCATCAAAACGAATACCTAATACTGCTATTTGGTCATTAAAAAATTCTGCGTTCTGTGCAAACTCATCTGATACTGCATAATTAAATTCAGATAAAGCTGCACTGCCACCATTAAGTAAATTAATTAAACTAGCACCTGACCTACCAAATATTTCCATAGATATAGCTGCTTTTGTTGCACCATCAGGTAAATCAGCAAACCTATCTGCTATTTCACCTAAAACTGTTTCACTACTTTTTAAGTTTCCATCACTATCTCTAACAGATATACCAAGTGCTTTATAGCTGTCACTATATGTTGCAACACCCTGATCTGCTTCTCTCATTGATTGTGCAAGTCTTCTTAAACCTTTATCTATAGTTTCCTGACCAACACCAGCTAACTTACCTGCGTTTGTATATGCCTGTAATGTATTAGCAGCTATACCTGTCTGATCTGATAATTTACCAAAACTATCTGCACTATCTATTGCACCTTTAACTAGTCCTACAAAAGCACCACCAGAAATAATTAAACCAAATGCACCAAATGTTTTATTAAGACCACCCATTGCCAGCTTTAAATTTTTAACCCTACCTGTAACTCCCTGCATAGAGTTACCTAATCTCTTTATAGAACCTGCACCTACAGTTTTTGCTGCTACTACTAAATCAAATTTTGCCATATTATTCCTTATTCATTGCTTGTAATGCAGCAGATTCAATAATTTGTATTTTTTCAATCATAACTACAGAATCTTCTATATCATATAGTTTAATCATTTCTAACACAGATGTATAGTCTAAACCAATAATGCCACTCATACCTACTCTCCATTGTGTCTGACAACGTAAAAACATTTCTACATATTGCCAATTATTTTGTAAGACATAAAAGTTATTATCTATATCTTTTTTTTCTGTTATTACCCCTAATACCGCATCATCTTCTGCTGTTTTATCTATGACAGTTGAACCAACAGCCCAATATTCACCTGCCTGTATTAGTTTTTTACATATATTTCTTCATTAGATTGCATAAAAGCGTATCCTACTGCTGTTGCAAATCCTCTAACTTCTAATAATTGATTTAGTGTGTTTTTATTATAAGGGACTTGTGAACCATCACTAGCTTCTAAATCTTCCCAACCTTGTAGTACTTCTTTTGCAACATCAATATCTTCTATTTGTTTTTCATCGATCATTTTTACCATTTCTCTAAATCTAGACTGTGAAATATTTTTAAAATGTGCAGTAAATATTTCTGTTGATACTTCTCCATCTTTATTAACTTTAACTTCTACTTTCCATTTATAAGTAGGACTTTGATCTATAACAAAAGGCATAAAAATTATGTATCTATAGTCTAGGGTAAACCCTTTTTATAAACTATGCAACTTTAGGTATAAACTAATGAAAACTCATTTTGTCCAGCAGATGTAGGTGTTGCATAAAAAGGTAAACTTAACATTGTAATACCATCTGATTCTTCGTATGATGGTTGACCTAAATCAGTCTGTGGACAAGAAACTGTTATCTTATTACCTGCTGTAGTGCCATGTAACCATGTGTTTGTGCCAGTTGATGTGCCAGTATAATCTGTAAAAAAGTTATGGCTTGATAATGCAACATTTTCTATAACTGCTGTACCTGATGGCCTACGATCAGTTATTAATACTTCTTTTGTACCACCAACTAATTCTCTATATATAACCTCATTATTAAAATCTAATGACCAAGATTGTAATGCTGCTGCAAAGCCAAATATTGCAAAATTGGAAGTACTGCCATTTTTAAATATTAGTGGTGTTGCCTGATTGCTAGTTGTAACAGATGGTGAAGCATCATCAGTAGGTGCTGAAAATAAACCAGTTAAAGAAAAAGATATACGTGGTATTGAATTAACTTCGCAATTAATACTAAATGTACCTCTACAACCTTTAACAATTTGCCTTATGCCATCATAATTAACAAATAATGTCACGCTGTCAGATGGTGTTGCTACAGGTGCGTATGTAACTGTATTTCCACCGCTTATCGTTTCTGATAAACCACATGCTTTTAAAATTGCTCCGTATTTTGGTGCAGTTCCAGCAGTTCCAGAACCTGCCATTTCTACATCAAAAGTTACATTTACTCTTGTATTAGCAGGTATAACTTCATAGTTACCCATATATGGCCTTATTAAATCTCTACTAACCTCATCACTTACAATAGGTTCTATATTTAAATCTATTACCTGTACATAGTTAGCACTACCTGTTGGATTAGGGTTTGTCCCATAACTAGATTCTGCTTTAGCTAATATGCTTCTTTTTCTGTGTAACTTAGCCATTGGTAGGTTTATTCAGTATGTTTATATAATATATGCTTTTAGTAATAAACACCATCTATTGCGTTAAATCATTAATTTCTGTTCTATAACGCACTATATATTCTACTCCTATAACGCCACCTGGTTGATCTGCGTCTAATAATTCAAAAGATGTATCAGAAGGTTGTATATCTATTGCTAAATTATTTACTGTCAAATCTGCCATAATTTTACTATGTAGACTTTCTACAGTTGCATCTGCCACGCTATCAGGTATATCACCTCTTACTATTACACTAACTCTGACTGTTAAAAAATGATCTAAAGTAGGTAGTGATGTATTTTGCTCAATAGTATCACTAACAGGTTCTAATATTAGTGCAGGTGATTCGCCTCTTGTTAAAGGCACTGTTCTACTTCTATATATACGTGTACTAACTCCTGTAGTATTTGCAAGTACTGTAAGAAGTCTTGCCATTATTGATTCTCTTTTAGTAGTCATGTTTTTTGTATACTAATTTCACAAAAAATACCATCATCTAATTTTCTTAATTCTCTAACTGTATATGCAACATCATCAACTGTAATAGTTGCACCTGCAACTAAATCACCAAAATCAGTTGATTTAGCAGTTAGTTGATAATCTGTAGATACAATTCTGTCACCAGCTAAAACTAAATCAGGCTGTTCTAATATTGCTTTTGCAGTAGTATCACCTGAAGTACAACTAACACCAAAGTCATCAAGATATGCAGATTGTGTTGTGATGTCTTCTATAAGTGCCATTTAAGTTTTTGTTGTAATTTTTTTTACTTTTTGTTTTGGTGTATATATTACAACTCTACCCATAGTTATCAACAATTCTGCATCAGAATTAGAAATGTCATATGTTTTACCAGCCTCTAGGCTAACACCACTAGCACAAACATTTTTAATACATTTAATTTTCATAAAAAAAAGGGGTTGTTACACCCCTTATATTAAACCACTTATGTGGTTACGTCTAAGATTGCAGCGAATGACTGTGCATGTCGTACAGCAACATCAAATGCAACTACACCTTTTATAGAAACTAGGTTCTTAGCAAAATCATCACTGTCCTCACCTGCGGTAATTTCTATCCCAGAGCCATATAATCCTAAGATCGCTTGTGAGTAGTCACCCATAACAACAGCAGAACAAGTACCTGATGTTGTACCTTTTGTAAGATTGCTAGGTACTTGGTTTGTCATAGCTAATGGGTATCCATTAACAGCAACTGGTGTAGCACCTCTACCTAATGCCTGTAGGTTGTTATTGACTAAATACTCACCACCAGATGTCTTAAGTTTCTTAATTGCACCCATTACTTTAGCGTTGGTTACATAAGAAATATTATCTGCATTTACACCTGCGTTATCTTCCATAATTGCAGTTTCTAGGTCTATCAAGGCATCTACTGTAATAGCACCACCATTAGTACCCATTGCAACAGAACCAATACCAGATGTTTGCATAATACCTGTAGGTTGTCCTGATGAACCAGTACCATTAAGTATTCCTAAATCAATACCTAAATTAATACCCTCAGAAATGTCTCTCCTTACAAGATCTTCAATGCCTGGTGTTGCTTGTATAAGCATATTCCTAGAAAACTTAGACATTGTGCCTAATGTTTTTGGAGTCATTGAAATCTGATCAAATGTACTTTCTGACTGAGATAATGCAGCAGTTTCACTTGATAAGAAACCAGTAGAAGCTACACCTGATCTTCTAGGAATTGCAACATCACCAACAAGGCCAGATAGTGTTTGTACACCTAGACCAACCATAACTGTTGAATTGCGTAATGCTTCTATAAAATCATCAGCTAGTAAATCTGTTGCTACGATGTTTCCACCAGTTGTTGCACCAGAAGTAACGTATGTAGCTCTCTGTACTAAACCACTATAAGGGATATATAAAGATCCGTTTCTTGTACCCTTACCTGAGTCTTTTGCAATTTGTTGTGAAATTTCTCTAGCAAAACCAGATGATTTATCAGACCAATCACCTGTTAAAAGACCTCTTATACCAGCAGAAACTTTATAGTCTTTTGCATACTGTTTTCTTTCTTTTGGTGAAAGCTGTTCTTCAATAGGCTTTGCTGTTTCTACAGGCTTTGCATCTATTCTTTCTAAGATAGCTGCTCTGCATGAATCCACAGAAGAACCATTGTTAATTAACTGTTCTGCTAGGTCATCAAAACCACGCTTAGAACACATTGAATTGATCTCTCTAATTCTTGTACGCTCTGCGGAAGCAGCTTTTTTACGCTCTTCACTACGCACAACTTCTAGATCAAGTTGCTCTTTTTCCATAGTTGTTTTGTTTTTAGAATTGGGCTGTTGTGCGTCAGTTGACGCTGCGTATACACGCTTACTGTCTACTATATCTTGTTTTTCTACACTAGGCATAGTGTTGTCATCAATTAATCCTCTCGAAATCCCTACATCTGGTGCTGCTGGACTTGCAACAACTGATACTTCATGTGGTTCCCATCTTGTAGCAAGAAAAGCGTTAGCTCCGTCTATTTCACGTTCTTCCATTTCTAAAATACGATAGCCTACGCTAATTGACGATAAAATGCCATCATCTATATCTCTTTTTTCCTCCTGTGCTTTTGCATTTCTGCTTAATTCGACAACTGCACGACCTTTTTTCTTTTCTTTATCTAAATACGCATTTCTGACAATACCTATCACAGAATCCATATTATGATTCCATAACACAGGAGCTACGCCACCATTAAGCCTACCAAAATCTATTGCACCCTCGTCATGGCTTAGTATTTCTGTACCAAATGATCTTTCTACAGGGTATGTACTAGAAAAACTAAACTCATATGTGTTATCTTCTTTTTCAGAAAAAGATGTTTCACCACTACGTTTTAATACTTTTGTAACACTTCTTAATGAATCTATCTTAGTAAGTGTGCTGAACTTATGACCTACCTGTACATCTGTTTCTTCATATTCTCCATCATTTTCTCTAAATACAGTAATTAATGCAGCAGGGTCATCTTCTGTACCAGTAATCTCAAATGAACTGTCAGGTACATTTATAGTTCCATCACGCACAATACGATCAATTTGACCTCTTGCAGTACCACCACTTGCGTTCCATCTAACATAATCTCCTACAGATAATGCGTCTGGTTCTGCACGTTTTACAGTACGTTTTGTCTTAGGCATGGCATCATTGTTTCTTAATTCTTTTATTCTAGCTGATTTTGCATCAGAAAAACTTTTACCTGCTGACCCGCCCCATGCTGCGGCTGAAACTCTGCCTTTACTTGGATAGCCTTCTTCACCTGGTCTATATCCTTCTGCTTCTTGGTCTACAGCGTGTCTTGCGTGCCATGCTGACATTTCAATTACAACTTGTGGGCTAAGTTCATTTCCACTAAGTATTTGTGTTGCCCTTCTACGTGCTACTTCTGTACCACCTGCCCTACCTTCTGATTTCCAATCTCTATATCTTTGTGCTTCTTCTCTCATACCTGCTGTAGGCATAAGATCTATTTCTGTGCCATTAATAACTGCCATCTGAACCATCCGCAACGTTTTCTGCATCTTCTCCTGTTGGTGCATTAGTATCACCAAAAGGATCAATAGTGCCTACTGGTTTATATTGACTACCACCAGATTTATTTGTAGCTGATGGGTCGCTATCTGTAATAATATTCAACTCATCTAATTTTGCCAGTTCTGTTTGTCTTGCTATTAATAACTCTTCAATATCTCCACCATTTTCAGATACTACATCAGTTAATGTTTTAAATCCGCACCGTACTGCATCTTTCATAGCTGCAACTTCTTTTTGTGGATCAACATAACTATACCCTCTACATACCCATCTAACTTTTTCATATACTTCTGGTGTTGTTGAATATGTAGGTAAAGATAATGTGCCACTTAAAACAGCCATTTCTAACCAGTATTCATATATAGGCTGATAAAAAGTTTCTTTAAGCATTTTTTGTATAGTTCTCCAATGATCTCTGTCTTGCATCATTGCTAACCTGCTACTGCTGTAATTAGATTGTGAATAATCAGAACTTATAGCTTCAAAACTACAACCTAGACCACTAGCCATACTTCTAAGCATTGCCCTTACAAATGGTTCAAATTCACCGTTAGCTTTATCTAAATCAGGTACAGATATAGATTCACCAGGTGCAAGATACTTAAATGCACCAGGCTCAAAGCCACTTACACGTTCATAATCAAAAACTTCACCACCAGGATCTAGTTCACCTTCAGGACTTGTAATAAATCCCATCAATGCACTTGATGCACGTTGTCCAACTACTGTTGCCTCGATATAGCCATCCAACTGATGTAAATGATTTATTGCACTAGCTAAGAATGGTACGCCTCTGTGTTGTCCTGGTCTTAGTGGCAAAAATAAATGTATAACATCTTTAGCAGGTACAATAATATGTCTTTTTTCTTTTATAGGGGTATCAAATGTAGTATCACCAGGGTGTTTTTTTAGAAAAGCATAACTTACTGCCCTACCTTCTGGACTAATTTCTATTCCTAATCTCCATACATTTTTATTGTCTTTTTTTAAACCTTTATAGTCAGCATCTAACTGTTCAGCTTCTAATATTTCTAATGAAAAAGGTATTTTGCTTCTGCCATATGCTTTTCTATGTATAACAATAAAACATTCACCACTTTCTATCATTGACCTAACCGCTAATCTTTCCATTTCAGAAAAACATAAAACACCACGTATATCACAACTGTCTTTTCTACCCCATCTACTCCATTCACTTTCTATAGATTCATTAAGTCTTGTATTTGGTGTACCGCCACGCTGACTTTTTATTTGTGCTTGCATAGTTACACCTTGACCTACTATTTGATTAGTTGCATATCTAACTGCTTGTGCTGCATAATTATTATTACGAACTAGATCATGTACACGTTTTCTAAGTAGTTCAATAGAATTTTTATAACTTTGGTCAGGTGATGATAAAGGTGTAATCCAACTAAGATTTGTTCTATCAACTCTTGCACCTGCGTACATTCTTTTAAGCCTATTTCTACGACTATTTAAATCAGAATTAGACGTAAATAAGCCCTTCCAAGCGTTTCTTAAGCCCATTTAATCTCCCTAAAAGCGTACATAAAGTGTTTTAGGGTCACCTAAACCCTGACTAATTAAACTATACCGCTTTTCTGTAGCAACTCTACTTTTTAATTCAGCCCTTAGATCTCTTAATTTATCTAAATCGATTCTTTTAAATGTTCTATTACCTATACTGTATTCCTGTGCTTTATCTGCAACCATAGCTCTAATAGCAGCTTCTACACTTTCTAAATCTTTTTCTGTTTGTGTTCTATTATCAAGACCATTTGGTGTACCGCTATATTGTAATGATTGTTTTACCGTTAATTGTCCTGAGGCAATTTCAAATACTTTAGATCCTTTAAAAACTCTTGCAGCGTAGTACCAATCTCCAGCACTAAAATTTTTTGATACATCAGCACTTATAGTAAATTGAAAACCTGTACTATTATTAAATTGTGTAGCAGTAGCTGTATGTGCTTGATTATATACATTAGTCCTTAAGTAATATTCCATTGTCCAATCAGGACTTGTAATACTTTCATTTCTTCCAGCAGTAGTAGCTTTATCTACCCATTCGACTGTAGTTCCAGGAACAATAATACTAGGCAAGTTAGATTTAAACATTAGCTTTACCAGTAATTAACAAAATCTTTTTTAGAAGTTGTTTTTATTGTAGCTCTTTTAGGCTTATCTACATTATCAACGTTGTTAAAATTATTTTGTAAGTGTTGCCACACTGTTTTTCTGTTAAATCTACTTATATAAAAGCACATAGCTGCGTAACTGTATACCCATGTATCTAATGCCTCATTTCTTGTATTACCTTTCTTAACCCATTGTGGAACTTGAAAACCTGATTTATTTGTTTTAAGTATTTGTCTTTCTGCTGTTATCTGTTTAAAATAATCTTCACTTGTACTTGCATGAAAATGTATATAACCAGCACTACCTTTTTTATTGTTTTTTAGTCTACCCATTAATGTATTTTTTATAGTATCAACTCCTAACGGATAAACTAAACCACCTTTTTTTATAGCTTTATTTTTTTTTCTAAAATTTATATCAACTCTTGTAGGTCTACCAATTGCAGGTTTATTTGCTTGTGATTGTCCTTTTATTGCAATAACACCTTGTGCTACCTTTTCTCTAGCAAATTGATAGACTTCTTGTGTATGTAAACCACCTGAGTCAATAGCAGTAATAACAGGTACTAAACTTTTACCATTATCATGCTCATACTGTTGATTAATTATAATTTCTAGTTGTTTCCATACTTCTGATTGATGTGGGTCACCCCATAACTGTATATGATCTATAAGATATGATTCCTCATCAACACCCCAACCCCATGTACTAACTTCTAATCTATCTATTTGACAATCAACACCCTGAGTAAGAAACAATACACCTTCTGGACAAGTAGCCTGTTGATAACTTTCACACCTTTTTAATAAACCTTCTGCACTCATAGCACTTACATAGTCGGTCTCAAAAGTCTCTGATAACCGAGTGTTTACAAACGTTTTTATTAGTGGTGCATCACCTTTTGCTTTATTAAATTCCATTACCATTTCTTTCCAACTAAACCAACCTAGTGGACTATATAAACCATTTAATCTAAAACCTGCTGTTATACCGTCACCTTCTTTCATTGATCGCCATTCACCCATTCTTAACATTTTTGTTTTATGGCTTTCATCAAATAATTCACCACAATGTATACATTTATATTTCACATTATTTACATCTTCTTTCTGTAATTGTTTCCACCTTAGATCCTGATACTCACCGCAAATTGGACATGGTACAAAATACAAGCGTTGATCTGATGCTAAATATTCTGATTCTATTCTTGAAAAATCTTTAATTGTAGGTGTAGATGTAAGTAATACTTTTTTACGTGTACTAAATGTTGTTGCCCTTTTTTCCGCAAGAGCTACAGGATCACCTTCACCTGATGCATCAGACGGAAACGCATCTACTTCATCACAACTTATATAACGACATGGTGTTGATCGTAATCCTGTTGCTGAATTTGCTCCTGTAATAAGCATCATGCCACCAGGGAACTCTTTACTAAACAATGTATTACCACTATCTCTAGTTCTAGCAGGTGCTATCTTTTCATTTAGACAAGGTGTATCATTTATCATACTTTCTAATCTTTGTTTACTTAATCTTTTACCCATTTCTACGGTTGGCTGTACGAGTAACATAGGCGCAGGTGCATGATCTATTACATAACCTAACCAACAATTCTGTGCTTCAGTTTTCCCTGTCTGTGCTGCAAACATTAACACCACACGTTGTATAGGACTCTGTGTACCTAAACAATCCATTGGTTCTTTTAAATATGGCGTTCTGCTTGTTCTCCATTTACCAGGTTCTGCACTAGCTTTACTAGACAAAATCCTATAAGTATCAGACCACTCACTTACTGATAATGTTTTTTCTGGTTTAAGACCTGCTAAAAATCCTTCTTCCCATGCGTTCATTGTGCTAAATTTTCTAACGCTTCTCTATGTTCATTAGATAATAAATTATGTATAACAGTTGCATCATCTTCACCTGCTAATTGGTGACTTAATCTATCAGCTAAATTTGTTAACGCTTCTCTTATAGATCGACCAGTAGCAAAACTACTTTTTTTTATCTCTTCAACGCTAACTAACTGTTTTTTCTTTTCTTCTACGTCTAACTTTGCTAATTCTGCAAGATAAAATTCTCTTTTAGCTTTACTTTCTGCAAAATCTGGTATGGAATCAGCAGGTAAACTATTAATTTTTTGTTTTAAATCTTGTTTAGTGTCCTTAACTGGTAAGAAATTACCATCCCATGCTCTAAGTGCTAAATCTTTATCTAAATAATCTTTGCCATCTTCAGTTTTTACTAATGCCTGTTTAAATATACCTTTTGCTTTTCTTTGTGATACTGCACTTTTACTTACATTTTTAATCTTGGCTAAATCTACATAGGTTATAAGCATTAGTTAAGAGTTAAGCACTTGTTAACCATAATAGTTAAGTAGTTAAGTAACTGCAAATCTCCACGCTAGATAATTTCGGAGCTTTCAGATGACCCACGTAGATATAGCCAGAAAGAACCTAGTGGTAGCAAGGGATTACGCTTTACGCTTCAAATTATTAGCAACATTAACCTGTAATTGTCTACGCAGGTATAAGCCAAATGTTTTTTTAATTGCATCTTCTGCTTCTTTTTTAGCTGGAAATATTGCAGGGTATGTTGCGTTAGGTTGTGCAATAAATAATGCACGTAGTTTATTACCTCGTTCTCTTCTATATACACCTGCTGGCCTGTTACCACGTTTTGGTTTACCAACAAAAATATTATTACCTGTTATTTTTTTTGTTCCAATAGCTGTATATATTTTGTTAATAGTTGACTTAGTAATATTGCCATACCTATCACGTTTTACAGCCTGTGTTGGCACTAATATACTGTTGCCTGGTATGTTTGTAGCTGTTGGATGTTTAACAAATAATGCATCATACTTTTGTTTTCTGTCACCACCAAATATATTTTGGTCTATATATCTACCCATGTTGTAGGGTTTGTCTTTTGTAACTATTACAGAAGTAAGCGTAGACTTTTTAGCTACTGTTGCTCTAAAACCTTTCTGTGTTTGTTTCTTTGGTCTATCAAGGTATCGTCTTGATGTCCCTGCTAACCTGTTAAGTGCTGACTTTTGTTTACTACCTGCTATAAATTTAGACCCTTGCACAGATGCATTAATAGCTTGTGCTATAGAGAAGGATAATTGTTTTGTATGTTGATTAGTCCACTTAGTAGCCTGTGGTAATTCTGACTTAATGTCTAATCTAATTGCCATTAGAAAGGAATAGTAGCTGTTTCTTGTACTTTAACCTTTACATTGTGTGGATAGTCAAAATCTGTAACGTTAAAATTAATTCTTGATGCAGGTTCATTTTCTTTATTTAAATAATTGTATATACCAGTTACTTTGCCATGTACAGTTACTTTCAATCCTTTTTTGTAGGAATCTACAATAGAAGTCCAAGCTTTACCAAAAATAGTACAGCTAACATATGTAACCTCATCTTTGTTGTGATTTACAGCAATAGTAAATTTTGCAGTGTCATATGCACCGACCTGTGCAAATTCTGCATCTGCTGTTAAGTTGCCTGTGATTGTTGAATTAAACATTGTTCTCTGGTAGGTATTTAGAAATCAGGTAGTTGATACCTGATGAGTAAGAATAATTATTTGCTTTACACCAATTTTTAAATTTTTTATGGTTAACAGGAGTAAGCTTTGATGAGACAAGAAACCGATTTTTCCACATAGATACAGATACATCAATAGGTCTTGTTTCTAATGGTTCATTAATCATTTGTTAGCAGCTAAATATTCCTCTATAAAGGTAACGTGTTTTGGCAATGTAATATTTTCAGATAACTTTTTATGTCTGTCAAAATCAAATTCTATATATAGTGCATCAGCTAAAGTGTTATATAGGTTTTTATCTTTTATAAGTAATTTACCAACTATCTGCAAATAGTATTCTTTTGTTGCTTCATCAAGAATAGTAGGCATACCTACAGCTTTGTTTTTATTTATAGGGGTTATATTATTTTGTACTTCATCTGGGTTATAGACCTGTCCGTCATGGTCTGGAATACCTGCTGTCAGGTTTAATAAACCTAGTAATAAGTAGCGTTTAAAATATGTAAGTGCCTGACCTGTACTATATAGCTCATTTTTAGCAATACCTTTTGGAAGCAATATTTCACTAGGTGGTAATGTTTCTCCAGATATATGCATAAGTTGTACAGAAAGTATATTATTATCTTCTACTATCTTTGTTGTGTTAGTTACTATTAAACCATTAGCAGCTAGTACAGGATTTACAACAGATAATACACCTGATAGATCAGCAAACTTACCATACTGTGCATCTGATTTTTCTTCTATTGTGCCTACTTCCTGTATAAACTTACATAAAGCTGCTGTTATTTGTTT
>Ga0163109_10001103_pt1 | contig 21355 bp, 24 predicted proteins | sample CRUFie1St13metaG_FD_108704 | JGI IMG/M metagenome (GOLD analysis project Ga0163109, IMG submission 108704) | Marine microbial communities from the Costa Rica Dome - CRUD Field 142mm St13 metaG | ecosystem: Environmental > Aquatic > Marine > Oceanic > Photic zone | place: Costa Rica: the Eastern... | reverse complement strand
TGAGAACTGCTTTGTTCTTAGTGGTAGATGAGTTTCGTATGGCAGACTCAGGCTCTGTAGGTAAAATGGCTGACAAGCTAAAACACCAAATTACAGAACCAACTTTAACAATCAGAGCCATGCGTACCAACCAGATTGAGCTGCCGTCTTACACGAACTTTATCTTCCTGACTAACAGAGCAGACGCAGTCAAAATAGAAGACAGCGACAGAAGATATAATGTAGCACCTAGACAAGAAACAAAACTAGAAGTTGCACATAAAGATGTTATAGAAAACCTAGAACTCTTAGAGCAAGAACTATATATCGTGTCAGGTATACTGCAGCGTTTTAGTGTAGACGCACGTATGGCTCATACTGCATTAGAAAACGATGCTAAGAAAGAAATGAAAGAAGTATCTATGTCTATATTAGAAGAGTTTGCAAATGCAATACGTATACGCAACCTAGAATATTTTACAGATGTATTAGATATACCTCTTACAAATACCTTTGACGCTGGTGGCATAAGCACTGCACAAAGGTATGTAAAAGATTGGTTAGCAAATACAGGTGAGCAAGTTGTACCATTAGCACACTTTAAAATTGTTTATGATGCAATGACTGACAGCCGCAATACCATCTCACAACGTGAGTTTTCTAAGCGTATGTCACGACTAAATATCAAGACAGCACGTAAACGCGTAAGCAAAGATCGCAACGCTGGTATACCGCGTGGAGTTGTACTGACTTGGAAAATAGACAATAATGTACGAAAGGATTTAATTAACGAGCATTTCGACGAAAGAGATTACGGATTATTAAATGAAGAATCTGACGCAATCAAATCGTCCAGACCTAATCTCAACGGTTGAGGTCACGGAGGACATCAAGCTGGGATACATACCAGCCTGGTCGTACTCGACCTTAAAAACATTTGAAACCTGTGCTTACCGCTCTTACATAGCCAAAGTAAAAAAAGTGCAAGAGGACTTCGGTCCTGCAGCTGCACGTGGTACAGAAATACACAAACAAGCTGAAGACTATGTATGTGGTAAGCTAGGTGAATTACCCGACACACTCAAAAAATTTACATCAGAGTTCAAACAACTACGAGAAATGTATGTAGATGCAAAAGTAGAACTAGAAGGTGATTGGGGTTTTACAATCGGTTGGGAAACAACTGGCTGGTTGGCACCTGACACGTGGGGCCGTATCAAGCTAGATGCTTTTGTACATGAATCAGAAACATCAGCAAGAGTTATTGATTACAAAACAGGTAAAGCTTTTGGTAATGAGATTGCTCATAGCCAACAAGCTCTTGTTTATGCAATTGGTAGTTTCTTCAGATACCCAGACCTACAACTAGCTAAGACTGAGATATGGTATCTCGATCATGGCACTATGTTGGAGCAAGTGTACACACGGGACGAAGCTATGGTCTTCATGCCCAAGTTACACGACAGAGCAATAGCTATGACTACTGCAACTAAGTTTCCGCCAAACCCTAGCAGATACAACTGCAAGTGGTGCTCGTACGGCAAGGGTGAATACCCTGTTTGCGAGTGGGCAGAAAACTGATATAATAATATTAACGACTAACGATTAACGATTAAGGAGTAACGATGAACGATATACCTGTGGCTTATGACCACCAGAAAAAGACTACTGATTTCATAGTAGCAAATCCACAATGTATGATAACGTCGGACCCAGGCACTGGTAAAACCCGTGCAGTCCTAGACGCACATGCTATACTTGGTGGTAAGACTTTGGTCTTAGCGCCACTCTCTATATTGGAAGCGGCGTGGGCAGAGGACATACGTAAGTTCCAGCCCAATATAAAATATGGAGTAGCTTATGCTAAAAATAGGGAAAAAATATTTAAACAAGATGACCTCGACATGGTCATCACTAACTTTGAAGCTGTCAACTTCTTACGCAAAAATAAGCGGTACTGTAAGCAATTCGATACAATCGTTATTGATGAGTTTACCGCTTTTAAAAATCGCACAGCCAAACGCAGTAAAAATCTCAAAGATATTATCGCATACTTTACTAATAGGATTGCCATGTCTGGTACTCCTAATAGTAATACTATTCTAGATATCTGGCACCCAGCACTACTAGTCGACGACGGCGAACGACTAGGGTGCAGGTTTTATCAATTCAGGTCTCAAGTCTGCACACCTGTATTCAATGGTTTTGCAAACGAATGGAAAGATAAACCAGGAGCAGAAGATGCTGTAGCAAACAGGCTTTCTGATATAACCATACGTTACGGACTAGACGAATGTATGGACCTACCTGACAACATAACACGAACAATCAACACTAACTTATCTAAGCAGATACAAAAGCAATATAATCTCCTTGCTAAAGATTCTGTGTTGTACACGAAGACTGGCACAGTCAATGCGGTTCACGCAGGGGCTCGTGTCAAGAAGCTACTGCAGCTAGTTACAGGAGCAGTGTACGACGAAGATAAGTTAGTGCAGTTTGTCCATCAAGAAAGATACGACATAGTCATGACGTTGGTAGAGCAACGTGCACACTCCCTGGTAGCATTCAACTGGAGACACGAACGTGATGCTCTAGTTGAACTTGCGGAGAAACAAGGTATTACGTACGAGGTCATCGATGGCGAGACCAAGGGGGAACGACGTAAAGATATTGTTTCAAGATTCCAGGCAGGTCAAATAAAAATGTTGCTCTGCCATCCTCAATCAGCAAGTCATGGCTTAACACTAACAAAAGCTAATACTGTTATATGGTGTTCACCAACTTACAATGCTGAACACTTCAAACAATTTAATCAACGTATATATAGAGCAGGTCAAACTCAAAAGACTGAAACTATACTTATACAAGCAAGAAACACTTGGGAGCCCGAAGTGTATAAGAAGCTTAATACTAAGCTAGGGCGAATGGAAAATCTATTGCATATATTACAGGAGGTAAAACATGGCAAAGAAACTTAATGACTTACTAGCCGAGTACGGCAAAGTGCGTGATGGTATTACAGACTTGAAAGCACAAGAAAAAGAATTCAACGCACAAAAGCGTGAGCTTGAGGCGCAGATAGCTATTAGAATGACCGAAGAAGGTCTTGAAAAAATATCTAATGGCGGACGAACACTCTCCCTTAAAAAGGAGATTGTCCCTACTGTAGACAGCTGGGATGACTTGCAAGAGTATGTAGCAAAGACTGGAAGGTTTGAACTACTACAAAAGCGTATGTCAGCTACTGCTTATAGGGAAGCTATCGGTCTTGGGGAAGATATCCCTGGGGTAGAAAGCACGGAGTTGACCAAGATTTTATTTAGGTCAACATAATATTAACGACTAACGAATGACGAAGGAGGAATAACGATGTCAAACGATATTAGCGTAGTAACGAGCAAAGTCCCTGCTCATGTAAAAGAGGGATCAAAACTGGGTAACGAGAATGTATCTTCGGAACATATCTCGGTGCCAAGGGTAAAACTACTTCAGAAAATGAACAATGAAGTTGACCCAAATCACAGTGAACATATTGAGGGTGCCAAAGAAGGCGACTTCATAAACACTGTAACTGGTGAAAACTATGGTTCATCTATGTATGTAGTAAACGTGCACTTCAAAGAAGAATATGTTGTTTGGAGAAAACGTGAAGAAGGTGGTGGCTTAGTAGGGAACTTCCCAACTAGGAAAGAAGCTGAACAGTATCTAGAAGATAACTCTCTAGAGATGGAAAAGCATGACATCACACAAACTCAAATCCATACCTTACTCAGGTTGGATGAAAAGACGTCAGAAATATCTGATATACCATTCTTATTTGATTGTGCTTCATCAAAGCTCAAGGTATCTAGAGAATGGAATACTAAGATAATGAAACAAGGTGGAGACAGGTTCTCTTACTTGTGGAAGATGTCTTCTGTACCACAGAGTAACGCAAAAGGTTCTTGGGTTAACATCGACATCGGTGGTGTCGATTGGTTGAAAGACGAGATTTATCAACAAGTCAAAGCTTTCTACTCAAAGACTTTTGCATAAAGTACGTGCAATCGGCGTGCGACAGTTAATGTCGTACGCCCGATTGTGATATACTTTTTATGTGCGTGAAAAGGAGTTCATCAACAAAGTGCATAAGCACTTACCTAAATCAATCTACCGTTGGAAAATTAATGACGCCTACCACGGCGGAGTTCCAGACACATACTACTCAGGCTGCAACGGCCATTGCTTTATCGAGTACAAATATCAAGATACATTACCAAGAAAAGAAACTTCTAAAATTACTATGAAACTTTCTGCTCAACAACGCTACTGGCTCAAACGTCAACATAACAATAACGTTCTTGCCTACGCAGTGCTTGCCTGCCTGGATCGTGTCCTGGTAACACAAGACTTTGATTTAGAGCACGTAACATTAAAAGAGTTCAATGAACTTAGTATGCCTTTTCAAGACTACATAAATTTTTTAACAACAACTTTAGGAGAAAGAAATGACTGATTATGTAAACTCACCACCCCACTATAACAGTGGCAACATAGAATGCATTGATGCAATAGAAGAAAGTATGACACCTGAGGCTTTCAAAGGTTACTTAAAAGGTAACATAGAAAAGTATATGTGGCGTTATGAGAACAAAAAAGGACTACAAGACGTCTTAAAAGCCCAATGGTACTTAAATAGGCTCATAAAAACACTAGAAAAAGAAGAAACCTTGTCTGAAGCACGTACAAGCCCCCCAGGCGATTATTGATGTTTTTGGACCTATGGCCTTAGTTACCCCAACAAAATGCGTTAGACGCGATTCTGTGAGGTCATTTTTTCCCAGAACGACGATTTCTGGGGAAAGAACGGTTTTTTGATCGTCTAACTATCTTTAGATTAGATTTTTTAGCATTCATAGGATTTCCGTCTTTATGGTGTACATCTTTGCCGTCACCTTTCTTAACTTTTCCTAACCTTTCCATCATACGTCTAACTCTATTTCGTTGGGCACGACGTTTCTTTTGCTCAGGTCTGCCTTGGTAGTTCTTATATTCTTTCTTATAGTTTCTTGGCATCTAAATAGTATACACTGTTAGAGCTTCTCCCTTACCTTTTACTTTTATCTTTCCTACATACACCAAAGCTGTTTGTTCTACTACTTTCTCTGCGGTAGTTTCTCCTATTAATATATCTTCACCTGCTCCTTTAGTCGCACTCTCTAATCGTGCCGCTACATTAACAGCATCACCTATTGCTGAATAATCAAATCTAGTATCTGAACCCATGTTACCTATAACTGCTTCCCCTGTGTTTACACCAATGCCTATTCTCACAGGGTAATCAAACTGTTTATTTAACAAACGGATAGCCGTGCGCATGTCCTGGGCACAGGCGACAGCACGTTGTTCATGTTCATCAATATCGAGGGGGGCGTTAAAGATGGCCATACATGCGTCGCCTATGAACTTATCTACCATACCGCCATGCGCTTGTATGCATTCTACTTGCGCAGTAAGCACTTTGTTCATGATCTCTGTAACTTCTTCAGGGGGTAATCTTTCTGACAGAGCCGTAAACCCACGAACATCTGTAAATAAAAATGTGCAAATTTTTTTCTCGCCACCTAGTTTTAAAATACTGGGATCGTCCTGTAGTCGTGCAACTTGCCTAGGGTCTAAATAGTGCTCGAACTGTTTCTTAATTTGTTGTCTTAGTTTGTATTGCTCACCAAAGCGTAGCCAGAACTCCTGGACTGATATAAGTGTCATTGATACTGCACTATAACTAAAATCTATGAGCACATTGTTTCGTGCAAGATATACTGCAGCTGCAGCTTGCACGCAATATAAAAGCCCGACCCCCGCCATAGAACCTGCAACAGGTGAAAATCGTATTATAACTATTGCTAATGATAAGACCCCCACTAGTATAAGTAATTCATATAACATAGCTGCGCCTGGTATCTGTGGTACGTCTACAGTCATACTCTCTGCTAGGGCTGCTTGTACGTGATGTGGGTATTTTAGTCCGTCGCTTGTAGCTATCTGCGGCATCACCCCTTTAGCACTGACACCTATAAATACAAATTTATCTGCTACATCCATCTCTTGTAATGTTGTGCTTGGTGTATCTATCCAGGACACCCAACGCCTGCCTATTTCATCTACTGGTATCTGTGCATAGTCTGGCACAGTGAGTTCCTCTATCTGACCTTGTTGTCCTTTTATTATGTAAGTATCTGCACCTGCGATCATCTTGATGACTTGTACACCAAACGAAGGAGTCCAACCATCTGGTGTTTGCAATAGTAAAGGTAGCCTTCTAACTAAGTTATCTACATCGGTTCGTGCAACTGCAAGCCCCTGGTATGCTGCATCTGTAAGTGGAAAGGTATTTCCTATAACACCTTCTGCTCGTATACCTTGTATGGGTATGCCATCTCCTAGTATGACCGTGCCTGTAGTTGGTGCATAAGAAGCACCTCCTTCAAACGTAGCAATAACACTTGGGCTTTGTAGTAAAGCCTCTGCAAAAGCTTGGTCGCCACCAAACCTGTCTGCCTGTGGAAAGGCGACGACCCAACCTACGCCTAGAGCCCCTGCTTCAATCAGGTCGAGATGAATGCGTGCAAGGTCCTGACGCGGGTAGGGCCAGCCGCCCGAAAGTGCTACATCTTCTTCTGTTATATCTAGAGTTACAAACCAACCAGATGGTTCTGGTGTTTGCACGAGTGCGTCAAAAGTTTTTAGTTTTAGTATTTCTACTGCTTGCCAGTTAAATATTAATGGTAGACATAGTAGAGGTATACTGATAAGTGAAATCCATTTCTTCATCCTGATCCCTGTGTAATAGTGATGGTAGAACTGCCTCCACCGTTTACCACTATTTGTTGGTATTTACCGTCCTGTATTAATATTATAGTGTAACCTTGCGATGCATCTACGGTCAACTGTGCGTTTTGTGTTACCTTTCTCTGGAAAGATATTTGATCTCCTTGCAGTAATGTAATGATTTGTGTCTCTAAGTCTTGCCCTATGTTTGTGCCTTGGACCAAAGCGCCTGTGGATAAGTTGTCCGAGTCAAGTTGATCTATCTCTTCTATGATTGCTAGCAAATCCTCAAAGAAGTTTACATCTAAAAAGTTTATGTCTAATTCTGTGAATTCTAAAGCGTCTTCAGCTAAGTAATCTATTTCTAAATCATTAAACTCTAAATAATCTATGTCTAAGATTGCCCCACTATCAGCCACGGACGCTGTGGATTGTTCTGTGGATAACTCTGATTCGTCCGGTGGGCTGACGATAAGCATGTTGTCTATAATATCTAGACTAAGGTCAAGAATTACTGGGTTAGTAGGTGAGTTTTCCCACACATCTACTGTTGTAGCTTCGTAAGGTTTGTTGAGCGTAACACTGCCAGCTGCAGTCGTGACAAGTATCTCACCGCTTGATATCCCATTAGCATCAGGTAATAAAATAATAAGCGAACGTCCAAGTTCATCCACAGTACAGGTAAAATCGGTCCCACGAATAGCAATATCAGCCGTAGGTGTAGATAGTCTAATATTCTTTTTATCAATTTTATTTAATCTGCTACTAATAAATCTAGCTGTGCCAGTAGCAAACTTCATTGCCATTTCTCCCTTTGTAGGGTCTGGGTCGTAGACGTATTTAGTAATGACGAGCTTTGAGTGCTCGGTTAATTTAACAACGGAATCATCTAAAAAAGTAATAGCTACTCTGCCAACAGACGTACGGACATCGTCCATCTGTTGGATGTCAAAATCAAGAGCAGCCCCGTAGGGCTGGTCCCGTATAACCTCAGCAGTGCCTGTAAGCTCTGATATATCTCCTATACTAGCAACCGGTGCTTGTGCCGCCGTCGTTTTGTACGATGCACACAGTACCGTTGTTACCATTAGAAATAATTTTGAGCCAGTCGCTAGCCAACGTAGATGATTGTGTAATGTTGTATGTTCTGCCATTGCCTGTCTGATCTAAGTAGAAGTAGCCACTTTGATATCCACTACCATCAAAGGTAACAGAGTTAGAGTCGCCATCTATATCTACATATGATGTGCCTAGATCATAGTCTATATCAAAGTCGAGTGTGTTAGAGTCGCCATTGATAACCCAATCTAGGTCAAGAGTAGAAGCAAGAGCATTTGTAGCAACGTTCAAGTTAAAATCATTACTTGAACCTGTTACATCTACATTGTAGTCGCCTGAGTCAGCACCGTAAGTATCGGTTGGGTCCACTTGTATATCAAATACATTGCTATCGCCATCAAACTCAAAGAACCCTGTAATGCCATCACCTAAGATATCACCTAAGAATTTGTTTGAGCTACCTATTTGGTTTATATCTAATGTAAGATTCAAACCGTCAAGGTCGAGCGGGGTCATAGTGCCTGAGACAGCGTCCAACCCACCAATAATATTTGATGAGCCTAGTTGCTCTAGGTCTATGTTAGCGTTGTTACCAGACTGATCTATATAGATTTCATTGTCTGCATACAAAAAACCAACCAATAGTAAGGGTAAAAGTTTTCTCATTCGTAACTCCAATATCCAGCTTGTTCACCCTCCGTGATAATTCCTAACACGGCGGTTTCTATAGCGGAGCGCAAAGCAAGTCCTCCAGACTCGTTTCTTACCACGCCACTTTCTATCTCGACTAGCTCAGTGCCATCCTCGATAAAACGAAACACGTCGTCTGTTAATGATACACTAAGAATGGTCTTGGTTACTAGTTTCTCAACTAGCACCTGACCGCTACTGACTGATATGAGACGTAGCTGGATTGTCAACGTATCAGTCCTGTAGGCCTTAGATATACCAACACCTAAATAACGAGCTCCCGCGCCACCGCTGGTCTCGTTAGCTTCGTACGACACGACAGAGCCTTCTAATAAAAGACCTGCAAACAACAATGTCTGCAACTTATTGTCGTCATTGTTTTGCTCTCTGCCGCTACGTATGATCTGTCTTTCTTTTGTAAGGTTGTCGATTCCTATACGTTCAACAACCGTAAAGAAACCGTCATTGTTCTTGCCTGCATCTTTGAGTGCTTTGATTAAGTATGCGCTAGGGCTCTGTGTTACAGCTGTAGAAAAGCTGGCATACATAGAGTTGCTCAGTCTTTGTCCTGTTTGATCGGTAAATGCGTTTCCGTACACAGCTATGGTAGGTTTTCTGGTAGGTGTACGAACGTTAGCAAGATCGCTTACAACCAGTTCATCTATACTGGCTGCTTCTATTTTTTTAGCTGGCGCTATCGTATTTTCTATGGGGTCAAATAAAAGACTGACGCAACTAGAAAGTAAAAGAACCGATAGGCACAGTAATTTCGGTGACATTCCCTTCTGCATCTGTAATTTTAAGTGTAATCATTGTGCCGTCCTCACTTACAGAATACTCAATGGTATTACCCATGAGTTCTAGTGTGCCACTTGTGCTTGGGTTTTCACCAAACAAAGCATCTACTAGTTGTCTACTTAGCTGTGCATATATTCTAGACTCTAAGTTTCTTATGAACCTAGCCAGCGTAGTGTTTTCGGCGTCCCGTTTAAGCTGTTCTTTATATGCTTTAAGCTCAGCTTTGTTTGCTTCTTTTCTATTAAACTCTTGATTCTCAATAGTTAAATAGTGAGAAGATGTCCCTACTCCGCTAAATGACGGAGACTTAAATTGGTGTGTCATCTTGTCTGCACTTACAGAAAGACACAAAACTAATAATAAACTAATCTTTCCTTTGGTCATCTCTATTTGCCTTAGCTATCTTGTTGCTATCAATTAGCTGTGGCACTCCTAAAATGGTTTTAATTAACGTATCCTGTCTAATGATTTCATTATCCAAACTACGAATCCTATCTATTAATGCTACTAGAATACCGTGTTGAGAGTCAAGTTTGCCGCCCAAGCGCTCCTCTATAGCTGCGATCTGTTCTGCTACTTTTTCGTCTACTACGTCTAGTTTAGTCTCCATGCCATCGACAATACGCATGATTAGTTTGTAGATAAACCACCCTAGACCTAGGGCAGCTGCTATAGGAAACCCAACTTCTTGTATAAGGGCTATGGCTGAATCCATTACTCTTGTTTATTGGAGGCCCCGAAATAGAATGATATGACTGCAGACGCCAGACCACCAAGGTAGCCTAGAACCAAATTGATCAGGGCCTCACTGTTTTGCTCTGGTGGTTGGAGAGTAACGAGAAAGATATAGCCAAGGAAACCACCAACCATAGCTATACCAATTATTCTAGCAGTCCAGTCTTTACTAAAAGTCTTTCGTGCATCTTGTTTTTCTTGTGTTTCTAGTTTGTACAAGTCAACATCAAGTGCTTTCATCTTTGCCTCAAAGTCTTTCTCTGCCTTTTTTATTTCTAACAACTGCTCAGGTGTAGCAGTTGCGATTGCTTTTTCTAATGATGCAGGGTTGTTATCTACCCCTAAAACTTTTGATATAACATCTCCTGCCATACCGCCTAGTGGGCCACCAAGTGCAGTGCCCAATGTTGGAGCTACGCTCCCAATTATGTTAGTCAGTAACTTCTTCATACTTACCAAGCTCCAATAGTTTTTCTTTATTCTTTTGATGCATTTGTGCAGTTAAAGTTTTACTCTGTCCTGTGTATGGTACAGCGTGGTAGTTGTCTACCAAGGCTTGGTTTAAATCTACATCGTCTGCAACGATAACACCTAGCACTCTACCGAACTTACCTTTCTTGTCTAGTTTTGTTTGTACTACTATATTGTCTGCATGCAAGATGCTGTCTGATAAAAACTTCGCTGCTAGTTTACCTCTAGCTTTTTCGTCTTTGTTTGATGTTCGTGATTCTGGGGTGTCGATACCATAGAGTCGAATACGAGATTTAAATATTATGTCAAAGCCTAGGTCTATTTCAGCGTCTACTGTGTCGCCATCTACAACTCTGGTTATATCACACTTATATTCGTACACTATTTACCTACTGCTTTCTGAGCCTTTTTGTGAGCGGCAGTAAACGTACTACCTTTCATCATAAGGTTCTTCATATATCTCATATGTTTAGCAGAATGGTGTTTTGAATGACGTTTCATAGTAGCCTCCTGCCTTTTCGTCAAAGCCTTTTTCTTTATTGGCTTCTTTTTAACTCTTTTTCTTTTGTATGCCATGCTTTATGTTATCACTCTTCTCTAGTAGGGTCCACTTCTTCCCACCCATACAACTTCCAAGTAGTATAGGCGTCTAGTCCATCTGCGGTCATATTAGCTGTAAACCATTCATATAGTTTCTCGTTTGTTACAGACGCTACAGGTATAAAACCACTTGGTAAATCTCTTGATTGCAAGTGAGTATGTGTGAGAGCTACAGTCTCCTCCATCAATATAGTCTTAGTATTGTCTGCTTTGTCAGTAGCAAGTATGTCGCAAGTAACTGAAGATATTATAGGTGTAGGGTCAGTATCACTACGTGCTACTACGTCAACTTGCTTGATCCAAAATTCATATGTAAATGCGTGTACTGCCATTATGGTGCTATAGGTCCTCCGGTTGGTGGTCCTGATGGTGGGTTACTTGGTGGTGATCCGCCTGGGCTACCGCCTGGTGGGGTACCGCCTGGTGGTGGTGCTCCTCCACCAGAGTTTTGGACGATGAATGAATCACCAATGCCGTTCACAGCTAGGAATGCGCTACGTGTAGTTCCACCAGTAGAAGCACTAGTTAGTCGTACTGTTAAGGTATCACCTGGTACCACAGTAGCATTGCCTGTTTGATAGCTACCACTGTTAACTTTAAACTCTGCTGTGCCACCAGCATTGTCAGTTAAGGTTGCTACCCCAGTGACGAATTGAGCACCACTTAGAGTAATAGTATTTGATGTAAAGACTGTAGAAGTAGCTTGTCCGGTTAAATCTGTGAAAGAGAACGCATCAGGTTCGTTTACTCCTAATCTAGTAAAGGCATACTCCACAGAACCTAAGAGTCTATTGTTACCATCTCCTTGCGCGTTTACATAGAGGTAAGCAGTTGTAGAGTTAGAGCTTCTTTTTCTAAAATGAAAAGATATTTGAGCAGTAGAATGTGTAAACCTAAACCTATCGACCCTGGACCAGTATTTACTAGCCCCTGACACATACTGCAGACTACCAGTATCAGCTAATGGTAATTGGTTAGTGGCTCCATCTAAACTGCCTGAGTCATATTCAATATCATTTTGTATGTCAAAAGAACTACCAGCACCAAAAGTCCCATCTCCTGCTGCCACCTCTAAAGTTTTAACTTGTCCATTTCCACCCTTAATTCTGACAAACCCAGAGTATAACCCTGGCTCTGTACCTATCTCACCTACTCGTTTTACTCTCATGGTGTCATTATTAAAAGTACCTATGGCCGCACCAGTTACAGTCTTATGTACTATAGGCAGACTTAGATTAGCAGTGTTAATCATGTCAGCAGTAATCGTATTAGCATCAATCCTAGCTGCAGCAATGAAACCAGCGTTTATCTTACCGGCATCTAAGTCATTAATCTTTGCGTTAGTTATAGCTGCATCTTTTATCTTAGCTGTTTCTATAGCCGCATCTTGTATCTTAGCTGTAGTGATGTTTGCATCTGTAATCTTTGCTGTTGTTATAGCTGCATCATCTATCTTAGCTGTTTGTACTGCTAGGTCTGCTATCTGAGCTGTGCCTATAGCGGCGCTACCAATCAGAGCGTTACCTAAAAATACTGAGCCACCAGTTACAACAAAAGGTGCAGTAGCACTACTGCCATCAAATATAGCAAACTTGTCTGCTTGGAAAGCTACTTGTGATGCAGTGCCACCAGCCGAAGCATCCGCTTCTATAACCATACCTGCAACAGAACCATTGGCCGCTACTTGTAAAACAAATGATGCTTGGGCGTTGCCTTCTAAATCAGACTGCACGTTAGCTAGCTGTGCTATACCTGCATACGCACCAAGTATATTGTTTTCTGTTGCAGTGTAGTTACCAAAGGTCGTAGTGCTTGTAGCAGCATCTCCTGTAACTGTAATAGTCAAAGAAGTTGTACTAGCCACACTTTGTATTTTGTGTGTCTTGTTTAGTTGTGTAGTAGTTATGCCACCTACTGCTGTAGCACCGACTAAGGTTATATAAGCACCAGAGGTTACATCAGCAGAAGTTATACCATGAGCGGACGTGGTTGTAGAACCAGCGCTGTTAGTCATAGTTTGTATGGTAACTGTCTTACTAGTGTTGGTTGTCTTTAAGCGTACACCAAACTCTTTACCTACCTGTGATTCCAATGCTGTGATGCTGTTAGCATTAGATGTTATGTTACCAGCGTTGGTACTTACATTAGCATTAGTAGTACTAAAAGCATTAGCTATTGCACCACTACCACTGAACCCACTTACGATAGCCTGTAGCGCTGTTATGTTACTAGCGTTCGTGGATATATTACCTGTGTTGGTTGCCACCGTACCTGTTTCTAATGTAGTTATAGCATTAGCATTGGCTGATAAGCCAGTCGATGAATCATTAATCGCTGTATTAATAGCAGAGATATCAGAAGCGTTAGTAGATATATCACCCTCGTTAGCTGTTACTCTGGTATCTAAACCACCAATTGCATTAGCATTGGCCACTACGCCAGTTGTGCCATTGTTTACTGTAGACTCCAACTGCGCTATGTTGCTAGCATTGGTAGATATATTCCCTGTATTAGTTGCTACTGTACCTGTTTCTAAAGTAGTTATAGCGTTAGAGAGTGCTGATAAACCAGTTGTTGAATTAGTTATTGCTGAGTTTAGAGAGGCTATATCACTAGCATTAGTAGATATGTCGCCTTCGTTAGCTGTTACTCTGGTATCTAAACCAGATATAGCAGTGCTCACTGCACCGCTACCCGTAAACCCTGTTAGTGCACTTTCTAACGTTGTTATGTCACTAGCGTTAGTAGCTATGTTGCCAGTGTTTGTTGCTACTGTGCCTGTTTCTAATGTATTTATGGCAGTAGAAAGTGCTGATAAACCAGTGGTCGAGTCGTTTATTGCAGATTGTATAGATGCTATATTGCCAGCATTAGTAGATATATCGCCTGTGTTAGTCGCTACTGTGCCTGTCTCTAACGTGGTTATAGCACTAGAGAGTGCTGATAAACCAGTTGATGAGTCATTGATCGCTGTATTTATGGCAGAGATATCACTGGCATTTGTACTTATGTCACCTTCGTTAGCTGTTACTCTAGTGTCTAAACCACTAATAGCATTAGAAAGTGCTGACAGGCCAGTTGATGAATCGCTTATTGCTGAGTTTATAGACGCTATGTTGCTAGCGTTAGTAGATATATTTCCTGTGTTAGTCGCTACTGTACCTGTCTCTAACGTGGTTATAGCATTAGAAAGTGCCGACAGGCCAGTTGATGAATTATTTATTGCTGAGTTTATGGAACTAATATCACTGGCATTTGTAGCTATGTCGCCAGTATTTGTTGCTACTGTTCCCGTCTCTAATGTATTTATAGCACTAGAAAGTGCCGACAGGCCAGTTGTTGAATTAGTTATTGCTGCGTTTATGGAAGTAATATCACTAGTGTTTGTACTTGTGGCGCTTTCTGTATTACTTACTCTAGTAGTTAATTGTGATAAAGCAGCAGCGGTAGCTGATACTCCAGTAGAGCTATCATTCACAGTAGTTTCTAAGTCTGATATTGCAGTCGCTTGGCTAGCATTAGCAGAATTTATAGTAATAATAGAACCTTGAGCACTGGCCATAGCAGTAGTTAGATCGGACCCGGTAAAGCTAGCCGATCCTATTGTTGACACGAGACTTGAATCTCTAGCTTTCTCCCAACCGTTGTTAGAACTGTTACGTACATAGGCTTGGTTGTTATCATCTGTGTCTATCCAGATATCGTGTGCCTGTAAAGCAGAACCGTCATCTCTAGTAGTAGGTGCGCTAGTGCTTTGTATAACCTGGGTAGCTCCTGTTACTGCATTGTTAGCACTCGTCTGTGCATTACTAGCGGCAGTAGCCGCAGAGTTAGCTGTTGCTTGTGCATTGTTAGCTGCAGTCTGTGCATTGTTGGCTAATGTTTGGGCTGTGTTTGCTGCGGTTTGCGCAGTCCCTGTAGCTGTATCTAACGTACCTAAAGCACTAGCAAGAGAAGAACTTACGCCGTCTACGTTTACAGTAATGTCATCCTGTAAAGTAGTAAAGCCAGGCATGTTACTTATCTCTTCTGATAAGGTAGTCATAACTGCTGACACGTTTGCAGCTGTAGTAGCTTCTTTACCTTCTGTGCCGTTGTAAGGACCTATTACGTCTGACGTACTAACAAACCTAATCCAGTAATAGTGTGTAGTAGCATAGCCCACTTCGTCCGTGTATACATTACCAACAGTCGTAGCTACACGTACGGCACCACCAAGCGCATTCGCTTGTGATCTCCATATCTCTGTGTATGCGTGGTTATTATAAGGTGGTTCATTCCAATCAAGTATGACAGCTGTAAAGACACCTGCTGCAGATAAGCCTGTAGGAGCCGGCGGTATGTCTAAGTTACCACCTGGGTCTTCGTCGCCTGGGGGTACTATATCACTAGCTAACTCACCTTTGTTTCTGACCTTTACTATGCCAGAATCTGATAACTCTCGCAGAGTAACTGCTCTATCTAGTGGATCGCCACGTCTACCTAATCTAACTTCTAAGGCTTCTTTTATAGAGTCAAGAGCAATCTTTAGCTCTACATCGGTTTTTGGTGGTATGTTTTTAAGAGCTGGTAATTTAGTAGCCATTAGACGCCCTTAATTTCTTCTACGGATTCCGCTAGACATACCTCGTTTACAACATTAGAACTTATAACTTCAAACCCATATACTTTGTTGAGGTTAGCCGGTAAACGTACCATGCTATCTGTTATATCTGTAGCACTAAAACTAGGCGTCGTACCCGTAACACTAAATGCACTACCACTAGTTGAGATTGTAGCATCATAAATAACGTTACCATCTCCATACACTTTTAAACGCACTGGGTATGCTTCTGCCTCTACTTTTGCAAAACCAAAACTTGTAGGTTTAGGTAATGCAAAGTCTTTTGATTTCCAATTATATTCAACAGAACCTGCCGCTCCTTGGAACTTTTGCAATTTGTTGCCTACAATTAAATATAGCTCGTTGTCATCTGGGTCTGTAAATCCACCCCTTATTAAAGCAGACGCATCTAAATCTGTAAGGGCATTTAGACCTTGACGAGGGTCAAATATAAAACCACCAAAACCAGAACCAGTGTTATAAAAACCTACATATCTGCCTTGCCAATAGAAACCAGTGATTGTGTCTGGGTAATACTTTTCTTGCCATTGGGCAGGATTTATCAATTGTGTTGTTACGTTCTGGGCTTGAGCTCCGGCAGCGGCCACCAACCCATCTGCAGTAGCATACAATACTGACTCACCCATATCTACCATAGAACGTTTGCTTAGGCATGCTTCTGCTGTTTCTATTTTTATTGCGACCATTGCGGAAGGGTTAGTGCCAGTTACTAAGAAAGGAGCGCCCTCAGTAGTAACTATTAGCCCATTGGAAGTAGCTTTCATACCAACTATCTTTTCTTCTATACCTATTCTGTATTGAGCAGGCCAAGCATGTGGCTGATATGCTTCACTAAGGCATATTCTATTACCAGTAAATCCTGCAAAAACACCGTTGCCTATTGATATAAGACCTTTCATGGGTCCGTCTGGGTACAAAGCTGTATCGTCATCTGGTGGTGCTATCCAGTCAGTAGACGGAATAACTTCAGCTAACTCGCTATTTTTTGAGGAATCTGTGAAAGAAGTTTCTGCTAAAACTACTTCGCCTACAAACTGAAACTGCGTGGTGTTAGAACCAGTGTTTGATCTGTATATTCTTTTCTTTGTTAGGTTAGTATTTGACTTTGCGGTAGATGTTTCTAAACCAGATATGGCGACTGTCATGTTGTCATCTGTAGTTATAACAGTAGATGCGGGCGATGGGGGCCCTTCTTCACCAAAGGCTGACACGAAAGTGTATACGTAACTAGTATCGTAATCTAACTCTGCATCTGAATTATCGCCAAAAGAAGCGCCGTTAACTACACTAGGACTGTCTCCACTACTAGTAGCTGCAGCTGATAACTCTACAGTAAGAGTGCTAACACTAGGAACTGTTTTTATTTTATATGTTCCATTTATATTCTCAGCAGTAACACCGTTAGAAGCAGAGTATCCTGCTAAAACTACAAACTCTCCTACGACAGCACTGTGAGCTGCTGCTGTACCACTAGTCTTAGTTGTAATAGTTATAGTAGAAGACTCATTAACAAATGTAATAACTCCATCAAACTCTCGTGTACCTACAGGTGCTACAGTTGGAGCAGCCGTAGGAGCTGGTATACCCAGTCTAAAACTAGCGTTTGGAAAAACAGAACCGCCAACTATTTGAGCAGACCTACCCATTTTAGGAAAAGACTGGCCACTAAAATATACCGTGTCGTTTACATCCCCAGGCAAAGGACTACGCACGACGTCTACATCTTCATCAAATTGTAGCCAACGTTCTGGGCTGTCTGTGTATTTAAATACGCTTTGTCTACTAGAATTACTTAGGGTAAGGTGGTCTGAGTTTTGTTTTATTGGTACTAGACGACCGCTCTCTAAGTCTACGTCAGTAGCCGTGGTAGCTAATTCATCCGCTATGAGTCTTGGAGATACCTTTGGAGCAAGACCGCCAAATCTGTTAAGTTTGATATATGCCATTTTTTCATTATACAGTATTCAGAACTGATTCTTGTAGTTCTCGACTCCTTCTTCCAACTTGTTTAAACCACCTGCTGTCTTCCATTTCAGCAGCCATTCTTTTCCAATCATGTGCCCTACAGGCATCTAACATATTTTTAAACTTAGATAACCTCGTGCCTCCCAAGTTAAAACACATGTTAACAAGCACGTGTTGTATGTTTTCGGGCAAATTGTAGAACGCTTCTTCCGTACCAAACACGTGTACTGCTTCTGCCAAGTGTTTGTTAAAGTCATCTTCGTAGTACATATCTACAACTTCTTGACTTACTTCTGTCCCTACCTCCCAGTCATACTCTGGGTCGCTAGGTTGACACAGGTGTCCCACTCCTAAAGTTTTGTAGCCTAAGCTATCCTCATATATCTCTAGGACTTCACCTTCGTGTCTTTTTATCTCTGCCTTGCACTGTTCTATATTCATGGTTTTATTATGCCTGCGTCTTTTACAGGTTTTATATTATCTTCTACCATAAATACTTTAAGCTCTTGTACTACTGACTTCTGAGCTGCTTCTACTTTTCTTAAATTAAAATCTGCATCTTGCCACTCACCCTGTAGTCTAACAAGCATATTGAATTGATGAGCTACTCGCTCTGTCATTTTAGATATATCGTATTGTTTGCCGTCAAAGTTGATTACTTTCGGTAGTTCTTTCTTTTCCATAGTTACCTCCTGTTAGGAAAATATTCTGTCTACGCCACTCATGCCTATGATAAGCACGTAAAGACCAACGATGTACTTAGTATATTTTGCATCCATTGCATCGAACTTAGCATCACCTTTGTCTAGTCTTTTTTCTATACCAACAACTTGGCTTTCTACCTTTGCTAGTGTTTCTTTTGTTGTAGCCATAGACAGATTATAGGCCAAAAAGTGCTGTAACACCAAATGATACACCGAAGATCATAAGTAGTATTTTGACTGGCAATAAGAATATAAAGAAGACTCTAGCTACTTTACGTTTTTTAGATATTTTTGACCAGGGTGGTAGCCCTGGTGGATTTAATAAATTCATTATTCAAACTCCACTGCAAAAGGGTATATCATTGTAGGTCCAGTTACTCCACTGAAACCGCCAAAACTTAATTGCCACTTTTCTTGGTTATTATTAATATTACCATTATAAGTAAAATCACTTCTGTTAAAAGTTAGAGTGTAGTTGTAAATAGTCGTGTTTCCAAACTGACTAACACCATTTGGTTGTAAGATTCTATGATGTACTTTAGTCCAATTAGTAGCCCCACTAGCGCCACTTGTAATTATATAAAAAAGAGAAGTAGCCAAACCGCCACTACCAGACGTGCCATAACCAGTAAGGGTACAACCACTAGGAAAACTAGCTACGTTAGTTAAACTGATTCCAGTTTGTCCACCTTGGGCACCCAAACCAAAATGGCCCACAGCTGCACTTGCCTGACTACTAATGTTTATATGGTCATAAGCAGCAAGAGTAAACGCTCCAGAAACAGTAGTGTTTGTTGCTCCTTTAGTTGATCCAGTAGAAAAAGTTCTAGTACCTGGTGTAAATCCAGCAGTGCCACCAAAATCTTGTGCTTGCATGGTTTGCGAACTAGCTGTGGTAATAATATTACTAGACTGGTTAGCCCTAGGCGTCATTCTTTTATAATCGTTCCATGCAACGTTGCTGTTAGACTTAGCACTAACCCCCTGCTCTGGTGTACGATATTCTGCAGCTATTTCGGCTGCATCTATATTGGAAGTGTTATCTATAAACCCAGACACTAGTAATACTCCATCTTATATTTTTCATATGTTTCACTATACTCAGATTTTACTCCATCCCATTCTTGCCCGCCAGTGCTATAGTTCTGTGTAACCTGGCCTATATGTTCTAAAGTGTTGTAGTTTTTAACATTACATTCTTCTATAGGGCCAAAATGGTTTTTATAAGCTGGTAAAGTGTCATTGATAGGTGAGCCTACGTCTACGTAGGTATAAGATATAGTTGCACCTAATTCTTTTTCTGTACGTCCCCTAACATTATGATACTCAGGGTCACGCATAAACGCTCTCGTGCCGTCTTTATCTGGTGCTATTAGAGTATTGCACAAATGCCATTCATTGTTTTCTATAAAACCCATGGCTATATTTACAATGTAATCGTCTTTATACATACCAAAAGCATATTGAGTTTGTACATAGTGAATCAACTTGTTATACCAATACTCTACTACTGCATCTTCAGGAGCATTAGCTATTTGCTCTGGCGTTAGGCTAACTGCTGGGTACCCATATGTACCTTTGTTAAAGAAGCCTACAGAACCTAAATACAAACGTTTTATATCCCCGTTTGTATAAAGCTCTTTTATATCATCTTCTGTTAATACTTTATCTACATACATTTTTACAGTATATCACCCAGGTATCTGCTAGACCATATGGTTAAGCTGTACTTAGACCCGTGCGTAAGTTCTAAACATTCGTGTGGGTGTGTTACGGCACCAGGAAACAATAGCAGTTGTCCTGCTTCTAGGTTTATATTGCTTACCCCTTGCCTAGGAAACACCAGTTCGCCGCCTACATAGTCTTCGTTTAGTTTTACAGAGCCTGTAACGTAAGAAGCATCGTGATGTAAAGCAAGTTTAGTTTGAGAAGCCGTGTCATACTTAAGTACAAAAGCATCGCGTAGTCCGTACATTTCTAGGGGTTTCCAATACTTTTCTATTATTGGTTTTATGTATTGAGCCCAATGTACTTCTAGCTCACCCCAAAGATTAAGTTCTTTTAATCTTATCTCTTGTGCAGGAAACTTATCGTAGTCTAGACTTTTCCAATCATTGTGTGCGTTACATATGTCAATCATATTCTGACATTGTTTCTTTGACATAAAATCTACAACAATCATGTCTTTTTCTATAACCTCGTAGCCACCTAAGTTTGGTATAAACCAAGCTGCTTTGTTGTACATTTGATTATACAAATTATCAAATACTTCTTTAGCTGTGTCATCACCATTGCCATGGTATATACAAGGGCAACAGATACCGTTGTGTAGTTGGCCATCTATAACTTGCGTGTTTGGTTCGTGTGTTTGAAAGATGTACCCTTCGGTGTCTAACACGATATCGTACAAGCCTTCTAGGTATGCTTTTTGATAAAACAACTGGTCATCACCATCATCTGCTACAGTATCTGCTTCTAGTATCGTGCGAAGCTCGCCTACCTCTGCTATGAACGTGCCCGAGTTTAAGAACCTGTACGGCGTATCTACGGGTGGAAACTGGTCTGCAATGCTTGGATCAGGCCAACATGTTGCTTCTGCAGAAAAGACAATCTTCTTACCAAAGCTTTCATACCGTTCTTTTATAGTATTTAAATTATCTGCGTAAAAAACATCGTACGCATCTGTGAAGAGTATAATGTCCGTGTCCGGATAACTAGACAGGTGTTCCTTTAGTATGTTTACTTTCATACCACCTCCTGGGCCCGTCATGTCCGTACCTTTCCAATCTACACCAAATCCCCAATTTTACAAGATTTATAACCATAAATGCTAAAGTCATGGTTCCAATAAATGAAATTTTATCTAACTTCAGTGGTAACATATAAAAGTTAATAGGTGGATTTCCTGCATGAATTA
>Ga0163109_10001102_pt1 | contig 21363 bp, 21 predicted proteins | sample CRUFie1St13metaG_FD_108704 | JGI IMG/M metagenome (GOLD analysis project Ga0163109, IMG submission 108704) | Marine microbial communities from the Costa Rica Dome - CRUD Field 142mm St13 metaG | ecosystem: Environmental > Aquatic > Marine > Oceanic > Photic zone | place: Costa Rica: the Eastern... | reverse complement strand
CAATAGAAGTCATATGCACATCATTTAATGTAAATTCTTTATATTTTAATAGTGTAATCAAGATTGGGTCTGACAATATTATTAGGCCAAGCATTGTTGGAAAAGAAATAAGTATTCCTAATTTTAATCCCCAATTTAGAGTCCTGTTATATGCGTCGATATTTGACCTGTTAAAGTAATCTGACAATTTTGGCAGCATTACTGTTGCTATTGAAATTCCAAAGAGTGCGAGAGGAAGTTCAACAAATCTATCTGACATATATAACCAACCAATACTTCCTGTTATTAAAAAAGATGCTATGACTGTATCTAAGATCATATTAATTTGAGTAACCGAGGAGCCAAAAATCATTGGTAACATTATTTCTTTTATTTTTTTTAAACCAGGGTGTTGCGAGTTAAATTTTATCTTTGGTAATAGCCCAAGCTTTGCTATTGGATAAATTTGAAAAGCAAGTTGAATTACCCCTCCGAGTAAAAGGCCCCAAGCAAGAGCAAAAACTGGGTTTTCAAAATATGGTGCAGCAAATAAAACACTTGCTATTAAACTAAGATTTAAAACAACAGGCGTTATTGCAGGGTAAGCAAAATTATCGTATGTATTTAGAATACTTCCTGCAATTGCAGTCAGGCAAATGAATAACATATATGGAAAAGTAATCTTTAATAAGCTAACAGTGAGATCATATTGCCCGAACTCTGAGTTAACAAATCCTGGCGCGATTAGGTATATTAAAATGGGAGCAATCAAAACCCCGATTACCGAAACAATAAGAAGTATCAGAGATATAGTCGTTATAGATGTGTTGATAAATTCTTTGACTTCTTTTTGATCATCTTTATTTTTATAATCACTTAATACCGGAATATAGGCAGTAGATAGCGCTCCCTCACCAAAAATTCTTCTAAAAAAATTGGGAATCCGAAATGCTACAAAAAAAGCATCTAAAGCGCCTGATGCATTACTAATGAATATAAACATCAAAGCATCTCTGATATAACCAAAAATCCGTGAGAGCATAGTAAAAATTGAAACTACAGCGGTGCTTTTTAAGAATTTTTCTTTAATAGATATAGGCATTTAGCAATTATATATAATTTTAAGCTATTTTTTACTTTCTTATTGACAAATTATCAATAAAACCTCATATTGACGTCTTTATTATTTTAATAGACATAATTTATGGCTAATACTGCACAAGCTAGAAAAAGAGCACGTCAATCTGTCTCGAGAAGAGAGAGAAATATGGCGTTAAGATCAAAATTAAGAACATTTGTAAAAAATGTTGTTAAAGCAATAGATTTGAAAGACAAATCACTAGCAACTGAAAACTATAAAAAAGCAGTACCCGTCATTGATGCCAGTGTATCAAAAGGAATCATTCATAAAAATAAAGCTGCTAGATACAAAAGTAGACTAAATAAACAAATTTTTAATCTAAGTTAAGACAATATCATATTATCTCTGTGTACAACGACTTCATTGTCAAATATTTCAATTTCTTTTTTTATTTCTTTCGTTGATTTACCTATTATTTTTTTTAAGCATTCAGAATCATAATTAGAAAGACCTCTTGCAATCTCAACTTTTTTAGAATCACAAATTGCAACAACATCACCTTTTTGAAAAATTCCATCAAATGATTTTATGCCAATTGGTAAAAGACTTTTCCCCGAATTTTTGATAACTTTTTTCGCGCCCAAATCCACAATTAATTTTCCTTTAACTTTCGAGGAATTCGCAATCCACTGTTTTTTTGATTTTATACCAGAACTTTTATTATAAATTTTTGTGCCAACATCTTTTTCATCATTAAGAATGTTTATTAAAATATCTTTTTTTCTTCCGTTAGCGATTATCGTTTGGGTATTTGATTTTGCAGCTTTTTTAGCAGCTGTAATTTTTGTTATCATTCCACCACGACCCATTACACTTGAACTTGGCCCTGCATATTTACCTAAATTTTTATCAGATACTGATATAGATTGTATAAGCTCAGCATTTCTTTCTTTCTTAGGATCTTTATTAAATAAACCATCTTGATCCGTCAGCATAACCAACAAGTTAGCGCTACTTAAATTAGCAACTAGGGATGCTAATGTATCATTATCACCAAATTTTATCTCATCAGTTGAAACAGAATCATTTTCATTAATGATTGGGATTACATTTAGGCTCATTAGATTATTTAAAGTGTTTTTTGCATTTAAGTACCTTTCTCTGTTACTTAAATCTTCATGCGTGAGAAGCATTTGCGCAGTTAGTATATTATACTTTTTAAAAGCAGTTTCATATGCTTGAATTAGACCCATTTGGCCTATCGAAGCGAGTGCTTGAAGTTCACTAGAGGAGGTAGGTCTTTTTTTAAGTCCTAGTCTATTCATGCCTTCAGCAATTGCGCCGGATGAAACTATGATTACCTTTATATTATTTTTAACAAGTTCATTTATTTGTTTGGTCCAATTTTTAATATTCTTATTATCAAGACCAGTATTCCCTTTTGTAACTAAAGAACTTCCAATTTTTATAACCCAATTTTTTTTCATGACATTTACGTTAAAATATTAGAATCAATTGAGAAAACCATTAAAATAATTAAGAATAAAATAATAAGAGATAAATAGGTTTCCATATTCTTATTTTTTTTCTCTAACCTTAATATTTTTTCTAACAGCTCATCATTATTTATAGGCGCATAGGTCTTTTTTTCTATTGCATTATTAATAGAAACCATTTTTTTATTTTTTAAATCTGGGTCTTTTGAATTACTATGCGATCGATTATGATTTTTTATTTTCTCATTTACTGAGGTTACCTTAATATTAAGGCTATCAAGTGCATTTTCTAATTCTTTAATTTTCTTCGTATTTAAAGTCATAATTTTTATAATTAAAATTTGTTGATGGAAATTAATAAACCACTAACTATTTTTTGTTATCTCATAAAAAATTTTCTTCTTTAAATCTTCTATACCTATATTACCAACTGCAGATGTAAAGAACACCTCTTTTTCATCATAATAATTTAATATATATTTTTTCTTTTCTTCAAGCTCCCTAGTATCAAGCAAATCAACTTTATTAAATATCAAGTACTGCCTTTTATTCGCTAACTTAACATCAAATTTTTCAAGTTCGTTATTTATACTCGTTAAGTCATTTATTTTTCCTTCGCTGCTAAAATTTTGAATATCTAATACATGTAAAAGTATATTTGTCCTAGATAGGTGTTTTAGAAATTGCGTACCAAGACCAATGCCTTCAGCTGCGCCCTCAATCAAGCCTGGTATATCAGCTATTACGTAGCTCTCGCCATACCCTATATCAACTACACCTAAGGATGGGTTTAGCGTTGTGAATGGGTAGTTGGCAACTTTTGGCTTTGCCTTTGTCATAGCCCTCATAAGTGAAGATTTGCCAACATTTGGTTTTCCTAAAAAACCTGCATCTGCTAGTAGCCTTAGCTCTAATTTTAGGTTCAATTCTTCACCTAAAGCACCTTTTGTAAATTTTCTTGGTGCTCTATTTGTTGATGATTTAAATCTCAGATTTCCAAAACCATGTTTTCCACCTTTAGCAACAAGAAGTCTTTGGTCGTCCTCAATCAATTCACTAATTTTTAAACCACTTTCTGCATTACATACGATTGTTCCTAGTGGGACTAAAATATCAAGATCTTCCCCGTTTTTTCCGGTTTTATTTTTCCCCATTCCATTTTCCCCATTTTGGGCATCAAATTTTTTTTTCGTTCTGAAATCTGCGAGTGTGTTTAAATTTTTCGTTCCTTTTAAATAAATATTTCCCCCATCGCCTCCGTCGCCACCATCTGGACCACCAAATTCAATGTATTTTTCTCTTCTAAAACTTGCAATACCATTACCACCTTTGCCAGCTTTAACTTCAATTTCAACTTCATCTACAAATTTCACGGATTAACCTCATTCTTAACGAATGTTCAATTTTAAATAATATAAGATTTTATATAAGATTTTTGGGAAAGACTAAAAAATTTATAAAGAAATTATACTTACAAATTTTTTATTTTTCGGCCCTTTGATTGAAAATTTCACATGTCCATCAGATTTTGCAAAAAGAGTGTGATCTTTACCGCAGCCAACATTATCGCCTGGATGAATCTTTGTGCCTCGTTGCCTGACAATTATATTACCGGCCTTAACAAGCTCACCACCATATTTTTTAACACCAAGCCTTTTTGATTCTGAATCTCTGCCGTTTCTTGTGCTTCCACCAGCTTTCTTGTGAGCCATTATTTACCCTCTGCAATTTTTGTGATTTCAACATTTGTAAAGCTTTGACGATGCCCAGCTTGTTTTTTAAAGTGCTTTCTTCTGTTGAATTTAATAATACTTATTTTTTCATCTCGACCTTGTGCTTTTACAACGCCTTCGATCTTTCCTTTTTCAAGAAAAGGTTTACCTATACTAACTTTACCCTTATCTGAAATCAAAAGAACTTTGTCAAAAAGGACTTTATCACCCTCTTTTTTGTCAAGTTTTTCAATTCTAATTGTATCACCTTTGGAAACTCTATATTGTTTTCCACCTGTGCTGATTACTGCATACATAATAATTTAGTAAAGTTTAGTTTTGTTTAGGCCAAGTATTCTACATTCATGCTAAATTGAGGTCAACGTATAGTTAAGAACATCATGGGATTTTACTATATAATTCAAAATCTAAGGGGATTTAAGCAAAAATTCGAGGAAGATAAATGGATTACAATACTATAAACGATAGTATGCAAGAGGAAATTGGAGATATTAAGGCATGTATCGAGAAATATTTAGAATCTGATATTGCTCTAATTGAGAAAGTTTCCAAATACATTATAGATGCGCCATCAAAAAAAATTAGACCAATTTTGGTTGCGATTATTGGCAAAGCTTTAAATCTAGACAAGGAAAAGTCATATAAATTGGCCGTAATTATAGAATTCATTCACACCGCTACTTTACTTCATGACGACGTAGTTGATTTATCGGGCAAGAGAAGAGGAAAGGACACAGTCAACAAAGTGTGGGGAAATGAGGCAAGCGTCTTGGTCGGCGATTTTTTGTATTCAAGATCTTTTGAAATAATGGTTGAGCTTGATGATATGGAAGTTATGAAAATCTTAGCACATGCCACTAACACCATTGCAAAGGGCGAGGTCTTGCAATTAACATGCGTTGACCAAGTCGAAACAAATATTGAAGAATATTTAAGAGTGATTCAATATAAAACCGCCACACTCTTCGAGGCCTTATGTGAGTGCACTGCTGTTTTGGCAGATTGTGATTCTGAAACTAGAAAAAATTTAGCAATGTATGGAAGGAATATTGGCCTGGCATTTCAAATTTCTGATGATGTATTAGATTACGTTGCAGAATCAAACGAACAAATTGGCAAAAATATTGGAGACGACTTAAGTGGTGGAAAAATCACGCTTCCTTTTATTTACGCTTTTCAAAACTGTTCGGATTCAAAAAAAGACATCCTAAAAGATATAATACAGAAGAGAAAAATAGAAGATTTTTTGATATTGAAGGATATTATTTTTGAAACAAATGCTTTGGAAATGACTCAAAATAAAGCTATAGAATATGTAAACTTAGCAAAAGAAAATGTTAAGGTTATTGAAAATACCGAAGTAGCAAATCTCTTAACTTTCTTGGCAGATTTTTCGATAAAAAGAAAAAGGTAATTATTCTTTTGCTTTCTCTTCAGCAGGAGCCTCAGCCTTCTCTTCAACTTTTTCTTCAGCAGGAGCTTCAGCTTTTTCCTCAGCAGGAGCCTCAGCCTTCTCTTCAACTTTTTCTTCAGCAGGAGCTTCAGCTTTCTCTTCAACAGGTTTTTTACGTGGAGAAAGTTTAATAAGCTTTTCTTCTAATAAGATTTTTTCTTTATCTTTGTCTGAAATGTACTTTTTGTCTTTATCCTTTACAGCGTATCTACCAGACTTCTTTTTATAAATCGTGTAGTTATCTGTTTTTTTAACTAATTCCATCTATGTTTCCTTAAAAAAATGCTTTGTTTTTTTTGCGTAATTTACCAATATCAGCATTATTGGGACCTCAACTAGTACTCCTACAACAGTAGCGAGCGCTGCCCCAGAGTCTAATCCAAATAGACTTATCGCAACTGCTACAGCTAGTTCAAAAAAATTAGATGTTCCAATTAGCGCCGCTGGTGCAGCTATATTATAAGGAATTGATAGTTTAAATGCTAGAAAATAAGTAACTACAAAAATACCAATGGTTTGAATTATTAGTGGGATAGATATCAATAGGATCACAAAAGGTTTGTCATTAATTTTATCTGCCTGAAGACCAAATAAAATAATTACTGTAACTAGTAATCCCATGATAGAAAGTGGTTTTAAGTTTTCAGTAAGTTTATTTATTTTATCTTCTTTATTTTCTAAAAAGATATACCTAGTTATCATTGCTATAAACAAGGGAATAATAATATATAAAACAACAGAACCAATTAAAGTATCCCAAGGAATTGTTATACCAGTAATACCTAATAGTAATTTTGTAATTATTGGAAAGGCTAGAATTAAAATTAAGTCGTTAATTGAAACTTGAAGTAAAGTATAGTTTGGATTTCCATTCACAAGTTTTGACCAGATGAAAACCATTGCGGTACAAGGGGCAACACCCAACAAAATCATTCCTGCAATATAACTATTTGCATCTTCAGTCGATACATAGTCATTAAAAATATAATGAAAAAAAAGGATACTTATACCCGCCATACTAAAAGGCTTTATAATCCAGTTCATAAATATTGTTAAGTAAAGTCCATTTGGGTTTTCCCAAACGTTTCTTATGCATTTAAAATCAATGCTAAGGATCATTGGGTAAATCATAATCCAAATGAGTACGGCTATAATTAAATTGATATTTGCATAATCAAGATCAGCAATACTTATAAAGTATTTTTTAAAGTTATTACCAAGAAATAATCCAAATATTATTGATATGCCTACCCAAACACTTAGATATTTTTCAAAAATTTGCATATTGATAAGATTCCTATTTTTTTATTATACATAAAAAGTGGGGTGAATAATCACCCCGTCTACCAAGACTATAAATACAAAAGTATCGTATCTATTTAATTTTTGATGGAGATATATCCCCTACAATGTAAGTAAAATCTTTTACTTTGGGATTTATGATATTACGTTCCTCAGCAGGCATAGGTATTAAACCCTTTTCTGATAAATATCCATCCTCCCCCGAGGCTGAATCACTTAAAAACATTTCAACATACTCTTTCATTCCAGGAATAACATTTAAATGTGCATTTTTCGCATAAAAGAATAATGGTCTAGATATTGGATATTTCCCTGAAGCAATATTTTCAAAATCAGGTGAGATATTATTTATTATTGCGCCTTGGATTTTGTCTGTATTTTGATCTAAAAAGCTAAAACCAAATATTGCTAAAGCATTTGGATTTGAAACTAATTTTTGAACCATTAAATTATCATTTTCGCCAGCTTCTATAAAATGCCCATCTTCTCTCACAGTGTGACACTTTGCTTTATATTCGCTTTTATTCTTCTTTTTTAGGGCTTTAATCCATTCAATTTTTTTACAACCTCCTTTTTCTAATGCTAGTTCTGAAAAAGCATCTCTTGTACCAGAAGTTGGTGGAGGCCCTAGTACTTCAATTTTCATGTTCGGGAGATCTGAATTTACATCCTGCCATGTTTTGTGTGGATTCTTTATAAAAGTTTCAGATCCATCTGGATTAGGTATTTCTGCTGCTAAGCCAAGGTAGATATCCATTGTGGAAATTGTAAATGGCTTTGCAGAGTTTGAATTCGCAATAACAACTCCATCATAACCAACTTTCACTTCAGTGATATCGCCAACGCCATTCTCTCTGCATCTTTGTATTTCATTTTTTTTAATAGCTCTTGATGCATTTGTAAAATCTGGATGTTGTGTTCCGACACCTGCGCAAAATAGTTTCAAACCACCACCTGAACCTGTTGATTCAATTTTTGGTGTTTTAAAATCTGTAGTTTTTCCAAATTTTTCGGCCACAACAATAGCAAATGGATAAACTGTAGATGAGCCCACAATATTTATCTGATCTCTAGCGTGTGCTGCTGACATGAAAGTAATGATTATTACCAAACCCAACATCTTATTTAACATTTTAAGTCTCCATAATAAATTATTCGTGCGATAGGAAATATCTCACAAAAATATGACAGATTTATTAAATAGAGTAATTGTAATAAAACTTTCATAAAAGATTAAGATTCGCGTAATAAAAAAGTTCTAATATTCGAGGCATTAAAATTATGAAATCAGGAGAAAAAAATGAAACTAAAATTGCTAGTCCCAGTAATACTTTCTATTTCAATTGTAAATCCCTCGTATTCAGTTTCTGAGCAGGAATTTAATGAAATGAAGGAATTACTACAAAACGCCCTAATTAAGATTAATGCTTTAGAGCAAGCTCAAAAGCAAAATTTATCGAATAGTAAAAGTAATGTGATCACAAAAGCAGATAAATTATCCATTAATACATCTGGAGGTGGTATTAAAATAAAATCTGGAGATCAAAAATTTGCTATCGGCGGTCGTTTGATGATGGATTACGATAATATGGACTCGGGTCACCAAATTGAAAATAAATCATTTTCAGATATGGAATGGCGAAGAACCAGAGTCAATATTAAAGGTTCTGTAAATAAACACTGGTCTTATAAGGCTACATGGGATTTTCTTTCTGAAGGAGATCAAGCAAATCTCGATGAAGGTTATTTAAAATATGATACCACAAAAGGATTTTACGTAACTTTTGGTAAAACCAAAGCCGACATGATGCTTGAACAAAGAACTTCATCAAAATGGATCTCAACAATTGAAAGAGGTCTTTTAAATGCGATGAATGAAAAAGTTAACTACTTAGTTGGTAAACCAGGAGATGGCGCTGGTATCAAATTAGGTTTTTATAATAAAGAAAATCGTTTATCCGGCGCTTTGTCAGTATACGATGCTTATAAAGATGACACTGACGACGACAATGATATGATCTGGCACACCACGGCTAGATTAAATTATTCACCAAAAATAGGTAATGACTTTGCTCATTTTGGTGTGTCTTATGGATTAGCTGACTATAAAGGAGAAGCTGCTAATGCTGAACTTCAAATTGGTATTCACCAAGGTGATAAAACTATGTTAGCAGATGCTGCCGCAGGGGATATAACAACATGGGGTGTTGAAGCAGCTTATGTAAGCGGGCCATTTTCTTTACAAGCAGAGTACTTTGATAATGATACAGAGCTAGTTAATGGTTCAAAAGGTTATGAATGGGATGGTTTTTATGGTCAGCTTTCTTATGTGGTAACTGGTGAAACTAGAGGCTATAAATGGAAAGGTGCAATATTTGACAAGATTAAACCAAAAGGAAAAATGGGCGCTGTTGAATTTGTACTTCGTTATGAGGATATCTCAATTGACGATGCTGACGAAGGAACGGTTGCTGCAAGTGAAGTTGACGTTGACAGAACAGTTGTTGGAGTGAACTGGTATGTTACGAAAACAGTTAAATTTATGGCTAATTACTCAAGCGTAAGCATGGATAATCAAGCAAATCCTGGTGGTACTACTGAGGATTTAGACAGTGTCCAGCTTAGAGCTCAATACGCATTTTAATTCATTATCTCCTGATGAGATTAAACCTACTATCTTTGATAGTAGGTTTTTTTTTGGGAAATTATCTTCTGTAAAATATATAATTATAGGATGGTTGATTTTGATAACAGTATTTTCAAAAAGCTTTGTGTAGTTTCAGCCCCCTCTGGCGCAGGAAAAACAAGTTTAATTAAAAAGATACTCAAGGATAAAAATATTTCTGTCTGTATTTCTGATACTTCTCGTAAACCTAGAGTAGGGGAAGCGAATGGTATAGATTATAATTTTATATCCTCGGACGAGTTCCAAGATAAAATTAAAAACGAGAAGTATTTAGAACATGCGATGGTTCATGGTAACTTTTACGGGACTCTAATTGATTCAGTAGTTAAATTACTTGAAGACGATATAATTGTTATCCTAGAAATTGACTTTCAAGGTGCAGAAATAATTAAGAAAAAATTTCCTTTATCCAGAAGTATATTTATTCTTCCTCCTTCATTTGAAATTCTTGAGAAAAGACTGCGTGAAAGAGGTACAGATGAAGAGGAAATAATTATCGAACGACTTGAAAACGCTAAAATTGAGTTAAGTAAAGCAAAAAACTATGATTACATCATTGTAAATGATGATTTTGCCGAGGCGGAGAAAAAACTTCACTCATTCTGCATGGATAAAGATTTGTTATTTGACGACAAAATAAGGAAAGAACCTTTGATACATTTTGACTTTTAAAGTACTATTTACTTAGTAACTTATTTATTTATATAGGATTAATTATGGCTAGGATCACGGTAGAAGATTGTTTAGAGCAAGTTGAAAATAGATTTCACTTAGTGCGAGTAGCGAGTAAAAGAGCTCGCCAGATAATGAATGGTAAAGAGCCAACTCTTGAGTGGGACAATGATAAGGCTACAGTTCTTGCTTTGCGTGAAATAGCTGCTGGTAATATAACTGAGGAAATGCTTGAGGAAAAACCAGTCATAAACGAAGACGAAGGTATATTTGACCAATCTGAAATTGATGAAGAAATTGGTACTTTGCTTAGAGAAAATGACTCTGAAACCGAAAGCACAGAAGAGTTAAATGCTTCTGATTCTTCAAATGAGGAAAACACAGAGGAGTTAAATGCTTCTGATTCTTCAAATGAGGAAAACACAGAGGGAGAAATTTCTGATGAAAATGTTAATGCTCCTCAGGAAGAATCAACTTAATTTTTGATAGTATGGCATGGCTGAATCTTCAAATTTAAAAAAAACTAATTTGAGTCAGCAAGATTCATCAAATCCTGCTTTTGACAGCCTATTAAAAAAAGCGAAAAAATATTTAGATAAAGATCAAATTAGTATGCTTAAGAAAGCATATGAATTCAGCTTTTTGAATCATAAAGGCCAACTTCGTGAAAGCGGTGAACCATATATTAATCACCCACTCTCGGTCGCCTCAATTTTAGTTGAAATGAAGATGGATGCAGTGAGTATAGCTGCTGCGATTCTTCATGATGTTGTGGAAGATACACCTGCAGGCAAGGAAGATATTGAAGAAAAATTTGGATTAGAGATAGCAAAATTAGTAGATGGTGTTAGTAAAATTGAAAATATAAAATTTTTATCTAGAGACGAAGTTCAAGCTGAAAATTTTAGTAAAATGATGCTTGCAATGTCAGACGATCTAAGAGTTATTCTTTTGAAATTGGCAGATAGATTACACAATATGAGGACTTTAGATTGTTTACCAATGGACAAAAAACTTCGTATCGCTTCAGAAACTCTAGAAATTTATGTCCCAATAGCTTTAAGACTTGGCATGAATAAACTTCGACTAGAGTTAGAGGAAATATCATTTAGGACTATATACCCACTCAGAAATAAAATTATCAATAATGCAGTTGAAAATCATAAAGGCAATAAGTCTAAATTTCTTGACGAGATTAAAAATAAAATAGACGAAAGGTTAAAAGATTTAAATATAAATGCAGAAATTTATACTAGGCAAAAAAATCCATATAGTATTTATAAAAAAATGAAAAAGAAAAAAATTAGTTTTAATGCTGTATTTGATATTTATGGTTTACGGCTTGTGACTGAAAAAATTGATGACTGCTATAGAATTTTTGGGGCAACACATAATCTTTTCAAGCCTGTGCCAGGAAAATTTAAGGATTACATTGCAATACCAAAGTCTAATGGTTATCAGGCTCTTCATACCGTTTTATTTGGGCCAAATGCCATACCCATTGAGGTTCAAATAAGAACAAAAGAAATGGATCAATTCGCTGAATCAGGCATTGCATCTCACTGGCAGTACAAGACAGGAGGCCATTCATCAGCTCAAGCATATGCGAGAGATTGGTTGCAAAAAATCATTGAAATGAAGCGAAATTCTCCTAATTCCTTAGATCTCCTTGAAAATATAAAAATAGATCTTTTCCCTGATGAAATATATGTTTTCACTCCAAAAGGTGAAATTAAAGAATTACCATATAGAAGCAGCGTTATAGATTTTGCTTATTCTATTCATTCCGCCATTGGTGACAATTGTGTTGCGGCAAAAATTAATGATATTGATGTCCCTCTAAGCACTACTTTATCATCGGGCCAAACAGTTGAAGTAATTACAAATACTCTCGGAAAGCCTGACCCATCATGGCTCGAATTTGTTGTGACAGTTAAGGCAAGAACAAATATTAAAAATTACTTGAAGAAGATGCAGTCTGAACAAGCATCAGATCTTGGATTAAAAATTCTTGATAAAGCCCTACATGATTATGGAACCTCGTATACAGATATTAAATATAATTCAATTAGTAAATTATTAGCTGAGTATAATTTAAAGAATATAAAAGACTTATTTATAGAGATTGGTTTAGGGAATATTAGTCCGCACTTGGCGGCCCAAAATATATCTATGAAAAAAAGTTTTGTTAAGCAAAAGTATGACAGTTTTGTATCTAAATTGCTTGGTGCAAGAGCAAATGAATTAATTGCGATAAAAGGTACTGAGGGGCTAGTAATTAAATATGCAAAATGTTGTAGACCAATTCCAGGAGATGATATTGTAGGACTTACTTCTTCAGGAAATGGATTTGTTGTTCATAGGTCAGTTTGTCATAATATTAAAAAATCTAGGTCAAATAGAATTTTTATAGAATGGTCTGACGAAGTTAGTGGAGACTTTCAAGCACAAATAAGAGTTTACTCTGAAAAGCAAAGGGGTGTTTTAGCAAACGTTGCGGGAGTAATTTCTAGGCTCTCTTGTAATATTGAAAATGTAAAATTTGATGAGGTTCAGAATCCATATGCGTCATTTGTGTTTACAATTGATGTTAAAAATAGAAATCATTTGGCTAATGTTATAAAGGATTTAAAAAAATTAAAAAATATAAATAAGGTAATGAGGACCGTTGGCTAATGACAATAGAATATATACATACTGATAAAGCCCCTGCCGCTATTGGTGCATACTCACAAGCTGTAAAACTAGACAATATGATTTATTTGTCTGGGCAAATACCTCTTGTGCCTGAAAAAATGGAAATTATTTCTGAGGATATTGAGTCGCAAATTAAGCAGGTCTTTAAAAATTTAGGTCAAGTGCTTGAAGCATCTGGATCATCTTACCAAAAGATCTTAAAACTAAATGTATACCTAACAGATTTGACCCACTTTGGACTAGTGAATAAGCATATGGAAGAAATATTTGAAAAACCATACCCTGCTAGAGCAGCAATTGGCATAAATCAGCTCCCCAAAGATGCATTAATAGAGATTGATGCTATTGCAACAACCAAGTAAATTTTTATGAGTGATGCAGGTCTCATTGACTTAAAAGGCGTAGGTCAGAAAGGGCTTATAAAATTAAATAAGATTGGTATATATTCATTAGAGGATTTACTTTTTCATTTGCCTATCCGGTATAATGACAAAACAAAGCTTTCAAAAATATCCGACTTAGAGCCTGGAAAAAAATTTCTTTTTGAAGGTAAAGTCGATAAAGCAAATGTTATTTTTTTTAAAAAGAGGATGTTTGTAGTAAGGATTTCTGACGAAACTGCATCTATCCAATTAAGATTTTTTTATTTTAATAGAAGCCAAATTAAAAATTTTACTATTGGAAAAAATGTTAGATGTTTTGGTGAATTGAGATTAGCAAATAATGTGAAAGAGGTTGTACATCCCGAATGTCAATTCTTTGGAAACGAAAGACCGCCTTTAGATGAATTTTTAACTCCAGTTTATCCTTTAACAGAGGGGCTGCATCAATATAGTTTGAGAAACTATATTAAGCAATCAATAGAGCTTCTGAAAATTGGAAAGATACATTTGCCAGAATTACTACCAAAAAAAGTACTCGATAAATATGAATTTGTTGATATAAAATCAGCTCTTAGTAATATACACAGGCCTGATAAAAGTACATCTCATGAAGATCTTATAAGTTCAAATAATAAAAATAAGCAGAGGCTGGTTTTTGAAGAACTTCTAGCACACCAACTAATCTTTAAAAGAATTCGATCTTTTAATAAAACTTTAGAATCTTTTCCATTAGATAACAATATGCAGCCAATAAAGAAATTGATTTCTAAATTAGCTTTCAAGCCTACTGATTCTCAAATGCATGTTATGCAAGAAATAATCGATGATATGCAGAGAAAAACACCAATGACAAGATTAGTTCAAGGAGATGTTGGCTCTGGAAAAACACTCGTGGCTTTGTTTGCAGCACTACATGCCATAAGTAATGGTTTTCAAGTTGCTTTTATGGCTCCTACAGAAATTTTGTCGGAGCAACACTATCAAAGTATTAAACTAATGTTAAAAGATTTTAAAATAAATATCTCATTACTATATGGTGGTATGAAAACTAGGGAAAAAAAAATAGTAACAGAAGATATCAAACTTGGTAATGTTGACTTAATAATTGGAACTCATGCACTTATCCAAAATCAAATAGAATTTAAGAATCTTGCTCTAATAATTATTGATGAGCAGCATAAATTTGGTGTGCATCAAAGAATGACTCTCACATCAAAAGGAAGAAAATCAGAAACTTATCCTCATCAATTAATTTTAACAGCTACTCCTATACCAAGAACATTAGCTATGACTCTTTATGGAAATCTTGATTATTCAGTCATTGATGAAATGCCAAAGGGTAGAAAGGAAATTGAAACAATAGCTTTATCGGAAACTAGAAGAGATGAAATTTTTCAAAAGATAAGTAAAAAATGCCATGAAGGGAATCAAGTTTATTGGGTTTGCCCAATTATCGATGAATCAGAGGTTCTCGAATGTAAGGCTGCGATAAAAACTCATGAGCAAATTAAAAAAAATTTAAAGAAAATTAACGTTGGTTTAATTCATGGAAGAATGAAAATGCAAGAGAAAGAGCAAGTTATGCGTGATTTTAGAAATAAAAAAATAGATTTACTGGTATCCACAACAATTATTGAAGTTGGCTTAGATGTTCCTAATGCAACAGTAATAATAATAGAAAATTCAGAAAGAATGGGTCTTTCACAACTTCATCAGTTAAGAGGAAGAGTTGGCAGAGGTGACAAAAAAAGCACATGCATTTTGATATATAAATCAGGACTTAATGATACCGCTAGAAAAAGAATTGATATTCTTAGGAAAAATAATAATGGCTTTGATATTGCAAAAGAGGATTTAGAAATAAGAGGACCTGGAGAAATTTTAGGTAAGAGGCAGAAAGGGGACATTAATTTTAAAATTGCAAATGTATCAAGAGACTATAAATATATTAATGATACAAAAGAGTGTTCAGAAACTATTTCAGATAAACTATCTGAAAAGCTTGTTAAAAGATGGATAAATGAGAATGTTGAGATAGGCAAAATTTAATTTGATTAATTTAAGATCGTGCTTAACATATCCTCGTTTGTTGGATTTTTAGAAATTAGAATTTTGTGATTTGGAAATATCTTTTTAATTTCATTAGCAATCCTTTGATTTCCTGAAACGAAAATCATATGTTTTGAAATTTGTAGATTTGATAAATTACAAATTGTTATAAGATTTTTTAAGATTTCTACACTAGTGATACAAATGTGGGAAATTTTCTCAAAAGTAGATTTATCTATGTTATGAATTTCGCCTGGAAGCTCTCTTTTATAAATATTTAAATCATCGTAAACCTGAAATTTTTTTGACAGCTCATCTCTCAGAATAGACCTTCCACCTTCTCCCTTGACAATTATAATTTTATTTTTTTTATTTGGTAAATTTGAAATCTCTTTACAAAGATTTTCGCTTGAAAACTCGTTTTCCGGCGATATGTCTACCTCAATTCCAAACTCTTCTAATGCTTTAGACGTTGAATCCCCAATAGACGCTATTTTTTTCCCTATCAAGTTATCCTTTGTGAAAATTTTCATAAAATTTGATACAGAATTTTGACTTGTAAATATGACAAAGTTTGATTCCTTCAAATTATCAATATTTGTTGCTGTCGGATTATTTCTTTTTATGATTAAAACTGGAAAACAAAGATTCTTTATTTTATTTTTATTTAATAATGCTGAGAATTCTTCTGATTTTTCTTGCTGTCTTGTGATTAATATAAACATTTAAAGTAATTCTTTAGCTCCTTTTGCTTCAAGACCTTTCGCAACTTTTATACCAAGATCTTTATGATTCTCAATCAAACTATCTGCTTCAAAACAAATTTTTTGCTGGCCATCCAACGAACCGATCATTGCATTCAATCGAATTGTATTACCTGAAATCTTAGCAAGCGCAGCTAACGGAGTGCTACAGTTTGCTTGAAAGTATCTACTTACTTCTCTCTCAGTATTAACGCAAATTGAAGTTTCTTTGTCGTTAAGTTTCTCTACTAGATTGTTGATAACAACATTATTTTTTTTTGTTTCGATACCAATTGCTCCTTGCCCTATAGCGGGTAGCCACTCTCTCTCATCCATAAATTCTGCGATATGTTTTTTTAGCCCAAGTCTTAAAACACCTGCAGCTGCAACAATTATTCCGTCAATTTCATTATTTTTAACTTTATTTATTCTGGTATCAATGTTGCCGCGAACATTTTGAATTTCAATTTTTTTAAAACTATGTTTTAGATTGCAAATTCTTCTTATACTTGATGTTCCTATGGAAGAACCTTTTTCAAAATCATTTAAAGATTTGTATTTATTTGAAATTAAAACATCTCTAAAATCTTCCCTTTCAAGGATAGCAGATATTTTAAGATCTTGATGAATTGTCGCAGGCATATCCTTCATTGAGTGCACAGCTATGTCACAATTTCCTTCTAATAAAGCAATCTCTAATTCTTTTAAAAAAAGTGATTTGCCGCCAATATCATATAAAGGTTTATCTAAGATTTTATCGCCAGAAGTAGTAATTTTTATGAGTTCTATTTCAATTGTTTCATCGATTTTTTTTATCTGTTGCCCAACCATTTGTGCTTGCCACAATGCCAACGGGCTTTTTCTGGTAGCGATTCTTATTTTTTTTGGTGTTAAACTTTCGTCCATATCATCAACTTAATGTTATACTTATATGAGATTATATTAAATAGTATTTCACAATGGCAAAGAAAACAAAAAAACCTTGGCAGGGGAGATTTTCAAAGAAAACACATCAATTCGTTGAGGGATTTACATCCTCAATTGAGCTTGATAACAGGCTTGCAACATACGATATATGGGGCACAGAAGCACATGCCAAGATGTTGGAAAAAGTAGGAATTCTGACGAATTCTGAGCTGAGAAAAGTCTTAAGTGCTCTTAAAAAAGTCGAAAATAAAATTTATAGCGGAAAGATGAAGTGGGACCACTCACTTGAAGATATTCATATGCATATTGAAAAAGAGTTAATAGATATGATTGGTGATACTGCTAAAAAAATACATACAGGCAGATCAAGGAATGACCAAGTTGCCACAGATATGAGGTTATATGTCAGAGATGAAATCATTGATGTCGTTGATAGTATAATTATTTTACAAAAGAAAATTATTAAATTAGCTGAAAAATATTCCGATAGTATTATGCCTGGATTTACTCATTTGCAGGTTGCTCAACCAGTAACATTTGGTTTTATTTTAATGTCTTGGTTTTTTATGTTAGAGAGAGATAAAGAAAGATTCGTCTATAGTTTTGGGAGGGTAAATACGTGCCCGCTTGGCTCTGGGGCCCTTTCAGGATCTTCTCATAAACTAGATAGAAAATATGTTGCAAAATTATTAGATTTTGAGGGTATTACAGATAATGCATTAGATAGTGTTAGTGATAGAGATTTTATTATCGATTTTATTAGTAACTCATCAATACTCATGTCGCATTTATCGAGATTTTCTGAAGAAATCATTATTTGGTGCTCTACGATTTATAATTTTATAGAACTTGATGATGAGGTTTGCACCGGTTCATCAATAATGCCTCAGAAAAAAAATCCTGATGTACTTGAGCTTATTAGAGGAAGGACTGGAACAATATATGGTCAACTTATTAATATTTTGACTATTATGAAAGCCCAACCATTTGCTTATAACAGGGACAATCAAGAAGATAAAAAAGCACTTTTTGATTGTGGCGATACTCTATTGAATTGCTTAAGCGCAATGAGCCTCTCTATTGATAGCATCAAACTCAATAAAGACGTAGCAAAAATGGCTTCAAAAAAAGGATATTCTACCGCTACAGATTTTGCAGATTATTTGGTTAATAAAAAGGTGCCATTTAGGGACGCTCATGAAATCGTTGGGAAAGCAGTTGCATTTGCGATAAAGAAAAATATAGATCTTAATGAAATTACATTAAAAGATTATAAAAATTTTTCAAAGTTAATAGAAGAAGATATATATAAAATTTTAACAGTTGAGGGTTCAGTAAATAGTAAAAAAACACTTGGTGGTACTTCACATAGTGAGGTTATCAAGCAAATAAAAAAAGCGAAGAAATTGGTAAGCACAAAAAGATGAAAAAATTATATAAAATAATATGCTCATGTTTATTATTGATATGTTTTACAATACTTCAGAGCTGTGGGCAAACAGGGGATCTTTACTTACCCGAGGACGAATTTAGAAGTAAATTAAAAGATGACTATAGAGTATAAAAACAATGACAGTTTTATTGATGGAATTTCATTGAAGAAAATTGCCGGTGACTTCGGCACTCCTTGTTTTATTTATTCGCACAATGATTTAGTAAAAAATTTTAGCGAAATCAAAAACGTTTTTGCTAGTGAAAAAAGAAAAGTCTTTTATTCAGTAAAAGCAAACTCAAATCTATCTATTTTAAAAGTTCTATTAGAATTGGGTGCTGGTTTTGATATTGTGTCTTTAGGAGAGCTAGAAAGAGTTATAAAAATTGGCGCACAACCTGAAAAAATTATCTATTCAGGGGTTGGAAAATCTGAAGAAGAAATTATTAGATCACTTGAATATGGAATACACTGTTTTAATGTCGAGTCCTTCTCTGAGTTAGAGAGAATAAATTCAATTGCAGCAAAACTTAATAAAGTGGCTCCAGTATCTATTAGGATTAATCCAAACATTGACCCAGGCTCGCACGAATTTATTTCAACCGGAGTTGAGACAACAAAATTTGGCATCAATTTAAAAAATATGATGGATGCTTTTATTTATGCTAACAATGAAAAATCTATTGAATTGTTAGGAATAGACTATCATATCGGATCACAAATTGAGAGTTTAGATCCATTTAAAGAAGCTATAATATCAGTAAAAAAGATTGTCGATCAGCTGAAAGAAAACAATATTAATATTAAATTAATTGATATGGGTGGAGGATTAGGTATAAATTACCAAAATAATGACGCCCCATCTTTAAATGATTTTGGAAAAACAATTAATCAAGTGATAAACGATAATGAACTATCAGATTATGATTTTATTGTTGAGCTGGGTAGAAGCATAGTAGGTAATGTAGGATATATTCTCACCTCTGTTGAATATATTAAAAAAGATAGCGAAAAAAATTTCGTAATCGTTGATGCTGGTATGGATAATTTGATTCGACCTGCTCTTTACGGTGCATGGCATGAAATAAAACCAATTACAGATAATAAAGAACAAAACATTTTATGCGATATTGTTGGCCCAGTTTGTGAATGCACTGACTTTTTAGGTAAGGATAGGCGATTGTCAGTACAGCAAGGTGATCTTTTAATTATATCCTCTTGTGGAGCATATGCTTCTTCTATGGCAAGTAATTACAATTCTCGCCCAAAGCCATCTGAAATAATGATAAAAAATGGAGAGATGCATATTATTAGTAGGAAAGAAAAAATTAATGACTTGTTTTCAAGAGAAATAATAGTTAGCTAGTATGAAAAAAGTAAATTTTACAAAGATGCAAAGTTTAGGTAATGATTTCATTATTATAGATAATTTAGTTTCGCCATATAATAATTTTAGTAAAAAAGAGATAAAAAAAATATGCGATAGAAATTATGGAGTAGGGTGCGATCAATTACTAATTTTAAAAAAATCAAAAAAAAGACATATATCTTTTACTTATAAAATTTTTAATAAAGACGGAACAGAATCAGGACAATGTGGAAATGGCGCAAAGTGTGTAGCAAAATATTATTTTGATAAATATGGAAAAAATAAGAAGCAGATAAATGTCGAAACAATGACAAAAGAAATTAAGTTGAGTAATCCGTCAAAAAATAAATATATTATTGATATGGGAATTCCAAATTTTTCTCCTAAAGAATTTTTGTCAAGGAATAAATATTTTAACTATATGAATAAAAAATATTTTTTTCATGTGGTTGAGATTGGCAATCCACATGCCATTTTTTTTCTAAAAAATATTGATAAAATCAACATTGAGGATTTCTCAATGAAATTTTCAAAAAAGAAATTTTTTAAAAATGGGACGAATTTAAGCATAGTTGAAAAAGTTAGTCAGGGTAACTGGAAAGCAAAAGTATACGAAAGAGGTTCTGGAGAGACTATGTCATGTGGGTCTGCGGCTTGCGCAATAGCCACTTCTGCAAAATCATATAATAAGCATTTTAAAAAAAGCAATTATGTACATATGCAGGGAGGAAAAGCTTTAGTAAAATGGAATGGTGAAACAGGCGATTCAGCTTTTTTGATTGGTGGAGCTGAATATGTTTTTAACGGCACCTTTATAGAATAATAGAATGGGATTAAGAAAGAAAAATAACGCTGAAATAAAAGATCTTTCAAAAGATGAAGTAATTGACTATCTAATTGAAAATCCAAATTTCATAAATGATAATGTTGACCTCTTAAATCAATTGTTTTCTTTAAACAAGAATGAAGGAAACGTTATTTCTTTTGAAGACATTAGAATAAAATCTCTAATCAATGAGAATAATTCGCTAAAAGCAAAAATTTCTGAGATTATTAATAATGCTGAAGCAAATGAAATTATCCAAAATAAATTATATAAATTTGCAAATGAGTTAATATCTAAGAAAGATATCAATGAGCTTCCTAGCTTCATTGAAGAGTTTATAAAAAAAGAATTCCCAACCCTAAATATTGAACTAGGGTTATTGGAAATAAAAGGCCTTGATAATCTAGATCAAAAGTATTTTAATTATGATATTGATTTAATAAATGAAGTTTTCCTTCAAAAAAATCCTATTTTATTAACAAATAAATATATAAAAACATACGGCCTAGGCAAATTTAAAGATGAAAAATGTTCT
>Ga0163109_10001101_pt1 | contig 21372 bp, 7 predicted proteins | sample CRUFie1St13metaG_FD_108704 | JGI IMG/M metagenome (GOLD analysis project Ga0163109, IMG submission 108704) | Marine microbial communities from the Costa Rica Dome - CRUD Field 142mm St13 metaG | ecosystem: Environmental > Aquatic > Marine > Oceanic > Photic zone | place: Costa Rica: the Eastern... | reverse complement strand
CTTATCCTCATCTACTTCTTTTACTTTCTTCTGTAAATCTAATAACTTGTCTGTTGTGTCTGCTACTGATTTGATTATTTGTCCTGCAACTTCATATGCTCTTGGACTTGCACTCTCTCCTGCGAGTTCTAGAATACCATTAAGAGATTCTTGTCCTTTTTCAATTAGAGAATACAAATTAGCACGAGTGTATTCATAATCTTTTTCAATATCCTCAGATTTTTTTTCTTTCTTTTCTAATTTAACCTCCTTCTTTGAAGGCACAATCGCTTCAACCTCAGTATGAGTGTTTAATGCTTCATCAATAGGATCGTAACTTGACATAGTATTCATTATACATCACTTTGTTTTGTAGGACTGTATGATTTACCGTCATCAAAGAATGTTTCAAATTCATTAAATCCAAAGTCATCACCTGGAACAATTGCAGCATCATCAGCAGTCGTTAATAGATTTATAACTGTTGATGATGTATGTTGTGCTGGAATTGAACTATCAAATCCTCTCTTCACAATGATAGTAGTAGTATCTACGATTTGTGTTATCTTCATAATCTCACTATCAATTACAATTCGATCATTAACACTAAGTAAGGCAGAAGCTGTTACACTTATTCTAGTTTCAGTAGTTGTTAAATCTTCTGTAATCGTTGTGGTTTCATCATTATTATAATCTTTAAGTGCTTTTGGTGTAGCAACATAACGCATCTGTCTTCTTGCTGATGCTGCTGTGTCTGATGCGTAATCCACTTGAACTTTCTTGATTAGTCCATCACTAGTATCTGAGACAGGACCAAATAGATATGTCTTTGCTGTAAATTGTAATGTGTATATTAACGCTGTTCTTGTTGTAAAATCTCCTTCATATTCATCTCTAAATGATATGTTATCTAAAACAATTGGAACATCTCTCTTTTCTCCAATTGAACTCACTAAGTTAACTGTGATATTAAAAGATGGTTGAAAGTATGGTAATATTTGTTCGATGATTTGTAGAGCATCATCGTTTAATTTTGAAAATATACTAAGTTCAAATCCAATATTATATGGAACAGGCATGAATACCTTTTTCAAGTTTGTTCCGTCAGATGCTTTGAATGTTTGAGTAATACCAGATTTACGAGTTGCATCATATTGAATTGATGTCATTTCAAACGACATTCTTGGAAGAGTTATAGCAACCGCTTTTGTTAGGTTTGCTTGTTCTCTAATTTTTGCAAAAAACTTTTGCTGTGGTCCATATGCAAGACCAACTTTAGTTTGATCTAATGTAGTATCATCAGCATTTTCATGTTTGATAAAAATATCATTAAATAATGTACCAAAACCAATAATCGTTTTGCGAATAATTTCGTGATAATAATAAGTACCTAACATCAATAATCTCCAAATGGGTTGTTCTCAGTAAAATCAAGTAGAGAATCTGACTCAGTTTCTATTTCTTCATTTGAATCAAAAGGATCATTAAAACTGTTATCGTCATAAGAATCTACAACATATCTAGCCGATGAGATAGATCCCACTATCACCTCTCCAGCACTAAATCTTCCACTATTTAGAGATACTTGCAGTTCAACTGGTGGATTTAATTGACTTATATCATCTCGTATCTTAAAGTTTCTAACTCTTGCTGTTGTTCCAGATAATGAACCAGTAACAATTTCATTATAGATATATGTTCCAACTCCAGTTGTAGAAATACCAGAAAATTCTATTGTTGGAGCAACCGTGTATCCTGAACCAACATTATTGAAATCAACTCTATCTATTGAACCATTGTCATCAAGAACAGCTGTTGCTATTGCAGTTGTACCACCGATACCAGTTGATCCAGTAAATGTAATCGTAGGTGTGACAGAATATCCCTTACCTTTAACAAGTGAAGATATTGTTGAAATACCACTATCAACAATTCCAAATGTAATTGCTGCACCAGCACCACCACCACCATTTAAAATAATTAATGGTGGATTGTTTGCATCATATCCAGAACCAGGATTTAATAATCTTATTTCTTTTAGAGATTTAACACCACCTCTTGATGTTGTGATAGCAACAGCTGTTGCTTGTTCTCCAGATGGTGGAGGTGATATCTCAACTGATGGTGCAGTCCTATATCCAAAACCATCATTTATTAGTGATATAAATCCAATCATTCCAGTACCACCAACTACAGCAGTCCCTGTTGCTGTGGTTGCAGACCCAACTAAATTAACAGTTGTAATATATCCTTCATCTTCAACAGTGTTATCAACTTCTTCAATTGTAGTATCAATAAGTTCATTCTCATATTCATATAACTCACAATTTAATTCATATACATAATTTTTTCCTAACTGATAAAATGGTTTTTCAGATTCAACTCTCTTAATTTCAAACAATCTCTCTCCAAGAGGAAAATATATTAAATCACCTTCTTTTGGTCGATTAATTAAATCTTCAAAAGTATAATCAGTTATAAAACCATCTTTAATACCTGATGAAAGACCTTCTAAAAATGGTGCTATAAATTCTTCAAATCGTTCTCTTGATATTGTTAAACTTACTTCATTTGTTAATCTTAATCCAAATTTAGTCATTAAATCACTATTTGGATTATAACCCTCATAGTTATTCAAATATGCCTCTATAGCAAAAGAATCATCAAATTTTGATGATTGAACTTCTCGAATAATATTATCACTTTTGAAAATTTTTCTAGGTAAATAAAATACCTCTATACCATAAATCTTTAACTGCTCATTAATTACATCCTGCAGTAAAAATTGTTCGGTTTTAGATCCTTGTAAAAAGAAGGGATTTAATGCCATGTGTCACTATCCTATAAAATCGAGAGGTGGCAACTCGTATTCGAGAGACATTCTTTGTTTTATGTCTGCCAATTCTCTCTCTGCATCCTCATAATACTGTCTACCATTCAACTCAATTCCACCTGGTAATCGAGTTCCACTAAATTTCATCATATTCAATCCCCACTGTCTTTTAATTAACAGTGTCAAATATCTTTTTAAGAAACTATCGTTAAAAACTTTTGTAAATTGTGTAGGATCTAATGCTCTAAAACAATCAATAACTAAAAAAGTATCCTTTGATTGTGCTTTCCAATCAATATCTAAATATAATCTATTCTGTCTTTTATTAAATCTTATTTGCTTATCTGTGGTTAATAAAAAGTCAATATCTTCCAAATATCTTTTCGTCATTGTATATTGAAGTAACTCAACTGAATTGAAGTAATAAAGATCATTTAAAAATAACTGATATTTAATACTAAACATTCCACCCGATATTGAACTTGTATCAAATTTGAATATTCTTTCGATTCCTACAACAGAATCTGGAACTTGAATGAAATTAGAGTTCTCGTAAAAATTAGAGGTTATTGTTCCAATTCCACTTACATTTGCGGTTCCTGTTGTTGTAACTATTCCAACACCATCTGTTCCACTTCCACTTGCTCTTTTAATATCATCTTCACTTATTTGATACTTCAAATACATTCTCTCAACACCATCAAAATGTCTCTCGTTGAAATACTGAATAGCATCATCAACTAAATCATCAATTTGATCGTCATCTACATTTATTTCTAGAACAGGTGCACCTAGTTGTCTTAAACAATAATCAACTAGTTCCTGTCTAGTGGTTGGTTTTGCCATTAATACGAGCCTCCATCAATCAATCCAGCAGTTAGTGTTCCAGTTACATTCTGGTTTCCTGTAACAGTGAGTAAACTTCCATTAAATGTTAAGTTACCACTATCTTCTATCTCTCCACCAGTGCCAGCAAGAACAACACGACCACTAGTTAAATCTTCAACTTTAAATGTATTTGCCTGACCACCTGCATTAATATCAACTAAACCAGCAAATGTTGTAATACCAGATACATTTAAACTAGCCGATAATGTTAGTAGACCACCATCAAATATTAAATTAGCATTATCTTGAAGTAATCCTTGAGATCCAACATAAACAACACGACCCGCAGTTAGATTACCAGCTTTTATTGTGCCACTATTTGTTTCGCCAGTAACAATTAGTGTAGATGCCAATACGCCACTCTTTGCATCTATCGCATTGTTGAATGTAGATATTCCAGCGTCAACAACTATACCAGAAGCAAAAGTTGCAATTCCAATAAAAGTAGAAATTCCACTAACATTGAGATCAGTAAAGGTATTCGGAGCATTTGAAATTGCTGTTTCTATTGTAGATGTTGTTACTGCATCTAAAGAAACAATATTTTTTAATTGGCGAGTAGAACTTATAACCTCAACTTGACTACCACCCTCCCAAACTTTAAGACTTCCAAATACTCCAGTTGATACACCTATGACTTGTTCCGAAGCGAATAAATCTTCAGCTATAAGAATTTTATCTACACTAACATAGCTTCCTTTAAATCTAGTGACATCATTAAATGTAGATAGACCTGTAACCTGAAGATCTCCCCCTACATTTAAATTTTTAACTATTCCTACACCACCAGATATTTTTACTGCTCCTGTTGTTGAACTTGTGGAGTTAGTTGTATTAGAAAAAGATGAAATACCAGTTACAATTAGGTTGGCACTATCAATTTCATCGGTTAAAACAAATTTTTCAGTTGTTGTATCCCATACTAGTATTAAACCATCTTCAGTTTTTCTTGTTGAATTAACATCACTTAAGTTATTTAATCTTGTAGGAGGTGCTGATGCATTAGATAATACTCTAATTACATTTTGTGAACCAATTCTATCATTTATGGTTGTCATTACCTTGTTACTCCAGATCTAACGAGTGCTGAACCCTCTATGGCTTTGTATTCCCGACCATTAACTGTCAATATTTTAATATCATAGACATATCTACCAGGTTTCAAGTTCACTGTATTTGAAGCAGAAAGGGATATAGAAATTACACCTGTCTCAGCATTAGCAATCGTAGTTGCAAAAGCAACATTAGTTTTAGATGCTGAGTGTTTTCGAAGCATTCCTGATGTAGATGCTCCAGTTAAATCTAAAAATTCGTTGGTACGAGTATCCTCCAACTGAAAGGAAGTATCAAAGTCAAACCCTTGCTCTATCGTGATATTGGATACATATACTGCCATTATTAGTCAATACGGTTTTAAATATTTATATCTAAGAGGATTTATTGATTAATCCTGATATTAATGACTTAAGTTCATCAACTTCATTTCTTAATCTTTGAATTTCATTCTCTTGAATATTTTTTTGTTCCTGCAGTTTTTTGTACTGCAGGTAACTTTGGGTGTCAGTGTTTATTATTGCACCCGATCTTTCATCTCTAAAGAGATGTTTATGTCCTTTAACTGGAATCACTATGCTAATGCGATAACTCTTAAATCCTTGAATCTTGGAGGATATGCCTCATTTGTTCCACTAGATACAATCTTAATTTGGAATCCAACAAATTCATCCAAATCATCCACAGTAAATTCATACTCTCTAAACTCATCCTCTTGACTTGCTGGAACAAATACATCAGGTTTTCCATCATTAAATCTAGGATCAACAACAATCTTATCAATACCAACATTCCTTAGATTGTCAAAACCAGGAAATAGTTCATATGATTGTTCTATTTGATCTGAATCAGTTTTGAATAATCGATATAAAACTCTAAAGTCTGCTGATTCATGTCGATAAGCACTTACTAATACTTTTAATGATGTTGATGCTTGTTTTAAATTGACTTTTTGTGAAATATAGCAAGTGGCATGTGGATCACCTGATATATTATTTGATCTAGTATCTGTTGCATAATCTGATATTGGTTTATTTAATCTATTCCTTAAGAATCTAAATGCACCATTCATCGTATCCAGTACAGGTGATAGATTTGGATCATTTGTACTAAATCTAGTTAAAAGTGTAACTGATTTATTTCTAGGTAAACTACCTAATCTAGAATCTTCATTTGGTTCAGAACATAATAATCTTGGTGAAGATAATCTATTAATTTGATTAAATTCAACACTTTCAAATCCTTTATCTACAAATGATATTTCAGAACCACCCTCACTTGTTCCAGAAACTGATCTTAGTTGAGTTGAAACTGTTGTTGTTGGTGCTGGTACCATTACATTAAATGAAGGAATAAATGCATCATATTGGAAGTTTTGAGTAGCTACTGATTGACTTGCTCCTCCAATCTTTTCATCCGTGAAACTAACTTGATTTACTCCACTTGATCTATCAAGTAAATTTGCTCTTCCTGAACCTCTATTAATCTCTAAGAAATAACTATCACTTGTTTTTAACGACTGTAAGGTTGAATTAGTTGGTACATTATGAGTTGTGTTAATACCTGTTAGTGATATACCATTGAACTCATATTTAAATGCCTGATCATTTACAAAGTGGAAATCTTTTGGTGAACCACCAAATCCTCTCTCCCCAACTGATAAGTTACCAACTCCAATTCCGTTATAGAAAATAATTTCTTTTCCAATTTGAACATACCCAGAACTAGTTGATATACCTTCAAAGGTAGCAAATGGTGTTGTATTTGCAACTGAAATGATAGTATCTGTTGAATTGACATCTGCTGTTAATAAAATTCCAGAAGTATCTGATTTTACACCATCAATTTGTACAACATTTTGAATTGAATTCATTGAATGGTTAGAGTTATTAACTTCAAGAATATTTCCAGAATATAAATCACCATTAACTGATGAATCATTTCTTACATCAACTCCAGAATCAACTATTGTGTTATTTACAATATCGGTATAATACACTAATCTTCTAGCATCATTGAATTTTTCACCTTGAACATTTGTTAGATATAAAGTGTCTATTCCAAATGTGCTAGTTACTGTTACTTCAGCATCAGTTCCTGCATTTCCTACATCTGCTGTAGTAATTCCTAAAACATCACCTACCGCATATCCGTTACCAGTTGATGCAATTGATACAGCACTAATCGAACCATCTGAACTAACTGTTACGATTCCAGTCGCTCCTGTACCTTGTCCTGTAATAGAATAAAAGTTAACCGTATATGGTGTATTACTATCATCATATCCAGTTCCAATGCCAGTTCCTGAGGTAGGTATTGTTAAGTTTGCTATTGGTGCACCAATTTTTTCTACAAATCCTTTCGCATCTGTAGAGTTTGTATATGGTGAAACATTAGATGCTGATACTTTTGTTCCTACCGATATTGTACTACTTAGAGCAGTAGTTGTATTAATACCAACTATTAACTTTCTTGGGTATGATTTTAATGAGTTATCCTGTAATCTAGAATTAACTAAATCACTAGTTGATAAGTCAGAGTTGAATAATGTAAGAGAACCAGGTGTAGTTACAAATGAACATTTATATAAGTTGAATTTCAAATCTTGAGTTTGAGTTGCTGTCCAAATAGTTCCATTCTGAGATTTGAATAAACTTCCACCAAGATATTGTTTAGTAACAATACTCTTTGATCCTTGATCAACTCCAAGTGTTTGAGTCTCAATAGTTTCTTCACCCATTTGAGCAATCCAAACTTTATATTTGATTGTTGCTGGTGCTAGAATAACAATAGCATATTCCCTATCAGATTCTAAGTATACTGGAGAGGGGAAAGTAACTCTAGTTGGTAATGAAGCATCAGTGGATGTTTTTATAATTGATTCTCCCCTAGAATCTAACTGAGTTGGATCTAAAACTACTTCAGCAAAATCATAAATCAATTCATTTGTTGGGGTTCCTAATTCTACGGTTCTTATTTGAACAGTTAAAGGGACATTATCATCTTTTTCGAAGAAGAATAAATCTAATGATGATAAGAACATTCCCGTCTCATCTACAGTAAATGATTGTGCTAATGGATCAATTCTTCTTTGTCTTACTGGTGCAGGAGGTGGTGGTGGACGACGAACTATCGTTGTGGTTGATGTAAACGTATTAATTATTCCATTTGTTACATATCTTGCATCTCCACGAGTTATACCAATTCCTTCATCTCCAGCTACAGGATTTGCATTGATGACACTTGAAGTTAATCTAAATGATTTAGTCCCATTTGTAAATCTTAAAGGTGGTGGTGGAGAAGTATTTGGATCTCTAAAGAAGAACGCACCATAAACTGATCCAAATGAATCTGGTATTAATCTTACATCTGTGATGGTTGCAATTGCACCACTTGTTTGACCAACTAATCTCAAATCCTTCACAACTCTACCAAAAAACTCACCTTGAGCATCTTGACATAATGAAGCAATGTCAACATTCAATATAACCGAAGATTCTGTGTAAAAAGATCCTAAATTCAAAGTTGTATCATATGGATTACTTTGAAATACTGTGCTAGGATCATTATAAGTTCCTGTTTTATGATTTGGTTGTGCTAATCTGAATGAGATTAATTGATTTCCCTGACCAAATGTTCCGATAACAGTTTCACTTGTAGAAAATGTACCAGAGACCATAGAGATTTCCAATAATTTAGGAACAATGTCAATTCCACTCCTTCCTTCAAAGAATGGATAATGTCTGACACCTGGCGTTAAATTTAACGCACTAAATCCAACATTTCTAGATCTTATAAATGGTTCGGGTATTGATGAACTTAATATTCTTTCAGTTGATGTTCCTTCAGTATCTCCAAGAATAGTTCTTGTGCCTCCATCAATTTCCACAACTCTTGTCCAGTTGTCTTCTGATGGATTTAAAGTTATTCTACCCTCACGAACAACAACTTCGTATGGGTTTACATTTTCAACTCTACTTGCTTGTGAATTACCAATATCACTTTTTACTTCAGTGTATTTTAAAGTTATTAAATCTCCTGTTTTTTGTACATTTGGATCTAATAATTCTAAATTTTGTGAAAAATCGGCAGAATTAATATCAATACTTTCAGATACACCCAATAGTGGTTTTATAGAAAAGAAATCTACTGGAGAAAGCATCTCTTCATTTTCAGAATCAATACTAACTTTAGTATCTTGATTATCTAAATCAAGTCTTTGAGCATCTTTAAAATCATCTACAAAAAATCCAGATTTAAATCTATCACCAGTTATATCTTTAATTTGTAAAGTTTTTGTGTCTATTTCTAATAAACTTAGACTGGTTATTACTTCTAAGTTTTCTATCCTATCTTCTAATTTTCCGATATCCCTCATGGTATATCTTCTATTATCAATTAATCTAATCTCAGCATCATCTGAATTATAAAGATATGCTGGAAGATTAATTGTAGCAATATGCATTGCACCATCAATTAAAGCTGGTGGTTTTGGATTGAGTGAAGATATGCCTTTTAGAACTGCAAAATCACCTTCATAGTCCTCTCCACTAGATAGAATTAACTTATCAATTCTAGGTAAGAAATAACTATACCCTAACCTAGACTCACCTTGTGGAGCAACTACAAAATTAATTGGACTTCCTGAGAAAAATCTACTAGTAAACGCAAATGGTGAATAAGTAGCATTCACAGTACTTGTTACTCTAGGTCTAAAATCAAGAGTATCTGTAGACCTTAAATTATTTTCTAAGATTGGTATATCACTTGTAAATCTATCTTGATCATAAGAATTAACTGTAAATACATCACCATTATCTGTGGATGGAACAACATAGGAATTAAAGATTACTAAAAGTCTTCTTGATGGAGCACTTATGGTTGGTTTCCTAACAATTCTTGAATAATCATAATATTGCTCTCTTTGTCCTTTGTCTAAAGAATATTTTTCAGTGATTTTTGTATTATTTCCAAGAGTAATTCCTTGAACTGTGGTTTCAATATTCGACTCTTCAAATGTTACCAACTCACCTAATGTAAATTGATTATCTGTAAAATATGCAATCTCAACATTCTCACCGTCTACTCTGGTGACTAATTGAGCGACTGCTCCACTATCTTGTCCAATTATCTTTTCACCAACAACGGTATTTGTGTTTAAAGATAAACCAGAAATTGTTGTAAGTCTATCAAGAGTAGGATCATTCTCATCTTGAGATTCTAGAACAGAAACAATATTGACAACATCAGGAACATTTAATGATATTTCCCTATCTTCTATTCTCAATCCGTAATATTGATTAAATGTTAGTCCATTTGTACTAGTAGATACACCAATTTTTGTTTTATTGACAATAAATTTATTACTTCTTGTAAATTGCTTTGATTTACTTACAATTCCTTGTTTTTCTACTGTGACATTAATTATCGCATTTCCATTGTAATTTCTACTTAGTCCACTAAGTTGCACTCTCGATCCACCATCAACTAATTTAAATTGATCTCTTGTCAATGGTTCTATTACTCCATCACCATAAACTAAAGAATATCTTTGAGTATCAAAATTAGTATAAAAAGAACTACTTATTCCTGCAGGAATGTCCTGTGTAGTAGAATTAGCACCATTAAGATTAGAAACTGCTGCTTGTGCTGAAATTGTCAATGTAGAATTTCCTAAATTAACCTCACATATATTTTCAGCAGTTAATTTTGAATATAATCCAGTATTTTCATTATCAACTACAGTAGGTGTTGCTAATGAAATTGAAGATGAGGTGTTTATACCAACTGAACCATCATTTACTCCAGCAACAGTTGCGATTCCAGCAACAGTTAAGGTTTTTAAATCTGGACTAATGGCAGTAACTCTATTGAAACTGATATCAGAAGTTCCTGCAGTTTGGTATTGTATGATAGAATCTGTTTTTATACCACTAAATGCATTACCAGGAGATGTTATAGATCCAGTTACACCATCACTTGAGGTAATTATACTATTGTTGAAAGATTGTACTGATTGTATTCTGGTTGTTTCTAATATTGTATCAGCTTCAAAAGATATTGATGATGTAGATTGAGATACTGATTTTATGTCTTGGATTCCATACGCTCTTACACTTGCAATAGATCTAAATGTTTCTCCATTACTAGTATCAATAATTAATTTTTCATTAGGAATAAAAGTACCTGATGTTTGAGATAGAACAATCTCGTTTGCACCTGACACCGAAGCATTAATAAATCCTGTGGCACCACTACTATCACCTCTAACAAAAGAACTAATATTTGCTGTTAAAGGCGTGTTTAAAGTAATAAAAGTATATGTCTGAACATCAAATAAATGAAGATTCCATTGACTTGAAGCATCTTCATATGGACTATTTCTTAATCCGAATGAATATACTCTTGCTTTTCCTATTTCATATTCACCTGATATTGGTTCGTCTCTTCTTCTGGAGAATAAACTTATAACACTAGTGTTTCCTATGCCTACATCAGGTGTTCCTTTTACATTATTAACTCTTAATATGGTTCCCATATCAAAAGGAACTAAAGCACTCGAAATATTTTCTTTATCTCTAGGTTTATCAAAATCTATAATTTTTGTTCCAGGTTGATTAATTCTAAAACCCTTTACATATGCTTTTCCAGAACTTACTTCCAGACAACCTAAATCATCTGATGGAGTATTACCCTGCTCAGTAACTTCATTAGACTTAAATATTCCTCCATTTGAAAGTCCAGTGTCTAAAGAATCTGCAACCTTTACTTCAAAATTATCTAAGGAATAATTTCCAGATTCTTCAAATGTTCTAGCAGCTAGATATTTTTCTAATTCATTGTATACAGAAAAATCTTGTAATTTTTTAAGTTCTCCTTCTCTTACCTTAATTAATTCTACAAAATCAATATCATTAGTATCTGTTAGAGATTTTTTTGATAAAGTTGCTGTGATTTTTAATCTGTCAGCACCAGGTGCTGCAAAATTAGAAAATCCTTTTGCATTGTCAAATAATGAGGAATCTTCATTAGATGATATAATTGATTCTGTAACATTTAATCCTACTCGATATGATGGATTATTTGAATATGGATCTAATACTATGGTGCTTGCAGGAACACTTACAAAGGTTCCTCTAATGAAATATACACCTTCATTCATTTTTACTGCACTACCCACGGCTGAGGCGTTTGTAGACACCAATGTGGCTACACTTTCACCTGTAGAGATTGTAGTGTTTCCATAAGTTAGATCTTCTAAAGTTATTAAAGGTTCACCATCATCTAAATTTGATACTGAATTATCACCATTTCCTGTTAAATATTTTATAAAAATTGTAGTATTTGTAATATCAGTTGAATCACTTGATGTTTTACAATCATTAACTAAAATTTCTATACCTGAATTTTGTCCTTTTAGTTTTTTACCCTTTAATTGATCAAGATAAAGAGATATTGGAAGACCTAAGTGTTCTGATTCTAATTTTATTGCATAGTATTCATTATCATATAAAACACCACCAGGAATCACCATTGATCCTTCTTTAAATACATGATTTCCAAAGGATTTTATTTGATTCTGGAGTATTGATTGAAGAGTGGTTAACTCTCTAGCTTGAACAGGTCTACCTGGTTTAAATAGAACCTTGTAAAAATTATTGTCTTCATTAAAATCATCATAATAAGGACTTATATTTAAATTTGTTTTCTGTGACATGTTTTAGAATTCCAGGATAACTTTAATGTCTTCTTTTTGTCTACTATCTCTAGTGATCAACTGCCTATTATCTAGGTAGATAATATCACCTGACTGATTATTTATCTCAGATTGTGCTATACCATCTTTAAATTCTACACCTAAATCGATAACCTTAGTTCCTGTTGGATTCGTCGTGATACCGCTAAATGAAGTATTAATACCAATAGTATAAGTGCTGGTGCCATCAGTTCCAGTTATTGCACCCTGATCAGAAAAATCATATATTTGACCATTAGCACCTGAAATACTGCTAATACCAGTAGTATCTTGTTGGTCCCCTGTAGTAGAATTGAAGTATAATGATCTATCTTGATAGTACTTAAGAACTGCTATTTTATTAGTTGAATCTTCTGATATAATATCAAAAGAAGTTACATAACCTCTCACCTTTCCAATAGTGCTACCAGTGCCTACAGTTTTGACATCTTGCTCAATTATATCCCCTATTTTAACATCTGAAGAAGATGGAAATGTATTTAGATATAATGATTTAACTGATGAATACTGAGTTTGATTATATATTTCGGTTGAACCTATTGAAGTTGGATTCTTAACGATACCTATTTGAGCAAATTTAGTATCTATTGGAAAATCCTTTGTAGAATCATCAAATCTAGCATAAATTAAAACTCTATCTGCACCCAATTCCTTGTAAATATCAGACCCATGTCCTTTTGAAGGTGGTATGATAGGAATTAGTTTTGCATTAGGAGAGGTTGGTTGTATATCCGTTAGATCAAGTATTCCGTAAGTGTATCCTTTTCCTCCAACTGATACTTGCACATCACTAATCTTAGTATCTGTTCCCACTTCAACTACTGCTCTTCCACCAGTACCGTCACCTACAATTTTGACTTCAAAACCATCATCGCCAGCATTTTTATATCCAGTGCCACCATCTTCAACAAATATTTTTTTAATTTGATTATTACTAATATCAGAATTTCCATTATCTCTTACATTAGCAATATTACTATCAGTCGATGTTGCCCAATTATTAGGTAATGGTATAAATTCTGTAGCATCAAATTTTATAATATCACTTGGAGGAACTGTAAATAAGTATTTCCAGAGATACCCATCATCTGTAGCACCAGTTGCTCTAAATGGTTCTAATCCAGTTAATGTTGGTTCATTTAAAGATGCATTACCCGTTGTGTTTATACCTGATGATCCATTGTCGATACAAATATAAACATTAAAATCTTTGTTAATTACATAAAAATTAGAATCATACAATCTTGCTGTTTGACCATTAGGTGCTTTATTGGATGAACTATAATCATGTCGATACATGTCATAAGTAGTATCCTTAACCCAATTTATTTTTCTTACAACCCTTCTAATATTGTCAGATGTGATTTTTTTACCAAAAATCATTGTATCTCTAACATGATTCAAATAATTAATACTATCAACAGGACTTTTTCTAGTGGATTGATCATTCCATTGTGCATCACTTTCATTTCTACCAAACGCATTTGGGTTATTAACAACAGATGGATTTGATAATCCAACAAAAACATAATATGAATTTGCGGTATTATTTACATCTCCTAAAAAATTACCTGCGTTATTAATTCTAAATTGATCTGTTACAATTGCCGACATTTTTTATATTCTATGGTTTTTTTCTTATATTTATACTAGGTTTAGTTGTCTTTAATCTGGTCTACTATTATCGAGCAATGCACCTGTATTTCTTATACCAGAATTTCTTCTCTGTATAGTTGGAAAAGTCGATAAACCAGAGTTTACAGTTTTTCCAGAAATAGTGACCGATATTCGATCTGCAGCCACTGGATTTCTAGTACCACCAGTTAGTTTACCCCAAGAGAACCTACCAGATATACCACTAGTTGAAATACCTGTTAACGAGGTATCTGTTTTTACACCAGCAACAAATTCTGCTGTGTTTGAAGTAGTGCTATATGAACTAATCAAGTATATATTGTCAAAGAATGATGTTCCGATTCCCACAGGAGCACCTGTCGCTGTTACAACAGAGGTAACACCTGCTCCAACCGCAGTATCAAATATGTAAATTGGATCTCCATTTGACAATCCAGTAAATGTTCCAGATTCTTTTTCTAAGAAGAATTTTATAGTAGAACTACTCAATACATTTATTGAGGTAACTATACCACTAAATCCACTTGATCCAGTGAATCCAGTTATCAATTCATGTGGAGTTGTTGGAACTGGTGCTATTACATGTGGAACGATTGATGTGGAATATCCAATACCTCCATCATTAATTGTTACTGAAGTTATAACACCACTTGTTATATTACCTATTGCTGTTGCAACATGTGTATTAATACCTGTGGTTGGTACACCAACTGAAATTGATGTTGTTGTCCCTACATACCCTTCGCCACCATCATTTACTGTTATAGATTGTACTGTTCCTCCAACAGAAATTACAGCAGATAAACTAGCTGCTCTTGGTGTTATTGACTCATCAACAACTAGTACACCTATATCATTTGGACTTTCATAGAAGAACTGTGTGGTAGAAGAATCAGTTCCAAGTCCGATACTATCAAGATAAAAATCTTGATCACTTGTTGAAAAATCTTTAATTATCTTAGATTCTGGGAATATTAGAGGTTCTATTAAAGGTCTTACTTTAGTTACTAACTCACCATTAATAAATTTATCAGTTTTTTGTTTTATCCATCTCAATGGTTTTGATACTTGAGAATTAATTCCCTCTTCAAAATACACATTTGTTTCAATTAAATCTGATGTTACTATACCTGCTATGACTCTTCTACTTTGATCTTCATTGGAAATATCACTATTTTTTAGTAATTGTATTTGATCTCCAACTTTCACAGATTCATTAGCTTCTACAAAAGTTACATCAACATTATCTGTTCCTTTAAAGAAAAATATAACCACATTATCACTTTGATCTGGTGGTTCTGTAAATTGGAAAGATGTTCCACCATCAAATATATAAGCCTCTCCAGGATTTTGCACCACACCATTCACAAATATTAATATAAGAGCCTGCATATCAATATTTGAATTTGCTCTAGATTCAAATGAAACTAGTTCTCCTTTGAAATTAAGAGGGAATCTAGTTCTAACTCCGTCTTGAAGATTTCTAATTGAATCAATATAATCAAATTCTCCCACATTCCAAGAGCAAAAACTATCAGTAAATACTTCATTTACAGTAAATTCAATTTCACTTAATGGTGAGGATAGAGACTTATCGGTAATTAATCCTACTGGTTTAAATACATCACCTTTTCTAAATCCATAACCAGTTCTTGTAATATCAAATGATTTAACTTCAAATAAAGTAGAACCAATACCAGTTGTATTACTACCCCCAACTTCAATATTTAAAAGTAACCCAATTCCAGTATCAGTAGTAGTGCCTAAACCAACTCTAGAAACTCCAACTACAGGTAAATTTTCGTATGTTGGTGAAGGTGGTATTATTATTGGATTTGCATAACCTGTTCCACCACCAACAACAGAGAAAATTAAAGTTCCACCAATACCGACAGTTGCGGTGATAGTAGCACCAGATCCAACACTATCAGTAACACCAATACTGATGATACCATTCCCAGTTTCACTTAGTTCTGGACGATATCCAGATCCATGGAAATCTCTAGTGCCTACACCAACTGCAGTGATTGAACCCCCAACACCTAATATAGCAGTGACAGCAGCACCAGCTAAAGGAGCGATTCCTAGTCCACCAGTATATCCAATCGATATAATCTGTCCAGATCTTGGTAATTGATTTTGATTCACATCAGAATCACTAATAATTTGAGTTCCATCAGATGATGATATTCCACTAAATACAAAACTTGTTATTCCTGCAGATTCTACAAACTCATAATTATTATCTGGGTTTTTAAGTGTTGTTGGGGGTTGAAATACTCCATTTAAGGTAACAAAACTGCTTCCTGTGGTAAGACCAGTTGTATTTACTCCTGATATTGATACTGTAAAGGTTTTACCTATTCCTGTAAATTCAGTTGAAACATCATCAAAAACTGCATTTGAAGAATAATCTTGTTGTAGATATACTCTTCCAGTAAAAGATGATCTTAATTGTTCTCTATTAGAATCATTCTTTTCAGTAATACCTGCTCCTCTAGGTGGATCTGTAAAGAATATTCTTTCATCAACAATATTATACCCACCTTTAAATAATCTAACTAAAGTCGAATCTGTATGAGTAGATACAGATGTTCCAACAACGGATCTAGTAACATCTACTAATTTTAAAACTCCAGTATTTGTTATTGGTCCTACATTTGTGGTACCGAAACCAACATTATTAACTTTTACAATTTCATCATCTATTTTTAATAGATCATTAATGACTATTGATGAAATTCCTGCTAAAGATAATATCGTAGTTGATATTGATACCTGACCACTAACATTTCCAGATAATGTTGTTGTTATTGGAGTAAATGTTATTGGAGATTGTATTACATTATCAAGAGTTATTAGAGTTTTTTCATTTCTCTTAAACATAGTTAATTGATGCCTATTTCCTGATCCAACAGAATTAAATGTGATAGGAGATCCTCCTTTAGTTGTTGATAATTGAAATATAGGTGAGTTGGTTGTGCCTGAAGGTAAAACTACATATACTTCACTTGGTAAAGGGTTACCGTTTGACATTACTAATGATGAGATTCCCACACCCTCAATTGAAGATCCTGGTTTGTAAATTAATCTTTCATTTCTATTGAAGAAATTGTTAGTAATAGTGAATTCTCCTGTAGAAAGATTAACAGATCTTGATGGATTAAAGAATTTAGAAAATATAAGATTATTGTTATTTTTTATAGGAAAACTTAAAGTATCTGCCCTACTACTATTCAAAGCATCAAATTGTAAAAGAGATAAGGATTCATTAGTTTTACCATAATTTAAAATTGGAGTTAAATTTATTAAATCTAAATCTGTATTAATAATTTCATTGTAAGATTGTATCTGCAAATCACCAACCCCAATAAATGAAGAATCTGGATGGAATTTTAAATTAAGATTTGATCCATTATATTCAGATGAAAATGTTCCAATTCCAGATTCTGATCCTATTGATATGAATGGATATTGTGTTACGAAAGTATTATCATTATCATGAGTCATTAAAATCTGATGTAAAGCACTTGTTTCTCCTATTGATACTCTTACTATACTTTTAACTGTAGAATCTTTTACAGTTGTAAATCCTGCTATAACACCAGTTGAAGCAATACTTACAAAATTAGATTCTAATCTTGCAGAATTTTCTGAACCATCTGGTTGATCTTGTTCTTTAAATCTAAATGTACCTATACCAGATGATGTTTTACCAAAACCAACAATTTTTGATTTAACTAAAATTGAATTAGTTCTGTCATTTTCAAAATCTAAAGATAAAATATTTGAGTTAAGATTTGAAGTGAATGTTCCTATTGATAAATCAGTATTTGTTTCTAAAGAATAATTTGATATATATGAATTTGTACCGTCATGAGTTAGATAGAGTTCTATAATATTTCTTTCATTGGCAAAAGTATCATTAACTTCAATTGTTGCAAAGTAAGAATCAATATCAGAAATATTGGATGATATAATAGTGGATGTAGTAGATGATGAAACATTTACATTTCTTCCCTCTAAATCAACAAACCCAAGAGAGGTTTTACCTATTCCAGTTCCTGGTAAAAATGTTTGTTGTAAAATCTTAATATCCAGATCATTTTCAAAAATATTTGTAGGTAAAAATTCAAGTGCAAAACTTCCATCTTCTTGTTGATTTCCAACAATATCAACTAATTCAGATTCTGTTCCCATAGACCCTTTTTGAATCGTAACTATATCTGAATCAATGAAATCTATAGATGTTATTAATTCTGTTGTTTGAAGAATCTCATCTGTAGTTCCTGTTGCAGGAACTCTTGCTTGAATTAAAAATCTATCAAATGAACTTGTAAGATCTAATTTACCACTTGTATCTGCATTATTTGTTGCTTCTTTAAATAATTCTGATATATCATCAATCAATAAAACTCTATTTGTAGAACACTCAAAGAAATTAGAAAGACGTTTATTTTCAAAAGTAATAAATTTTGATCTAAGTGGATTTGATAAAACATCAACATCCTGAACTAAATCAAAAGTATCAATTGCATCTACTCTATTTTCCGAAGTTAAATCTCTAATGATGGTTGACGAATCAACAGATACATCTGTTCCCACACCAATAAAAGAAGTAATTCCCACATCTGCAAAATTTTTAAGTCCAGTTGTATGAACTAATTTATTTACAGGACTTACTATTTTTTGATACTCTATTGGACTTTGAATAGTATATGATAGTAATTGATAGTAATCATTATCAGGAATTACTTGATAATCTTGATTTAATTTACCAACATCATTTGACCATCCAAGTAGTTTTTCAGATGAAAAATCAACTTTAAATTCACCTTTATTTTTGAATATTGTGTTTATAGTAGCTACTACACCAGAAGAGAATCCTTTTAACTTATCTTCAACTTTTAAATCAAAAGTTCCTAAGACTTTTATATAACTATTTGATACTTGATTTAAAACTAAATCAAAATTGACAAAATTACCATTATTTCTAGATACTAATATTTTTTCACCTATAATAAATTTTGATAATTCAGTGTTAACTGTAAATTGTGGATAATTTTTAAAATTAATTACAGATCCAAAATTCTGAATAGTTTTTGCTAATCCTGGATTTGAAACTAATTCGTTAATATTAAATTCTAATTTAAATGGATTAGGATTTATTCCACCAACTATTCTAGTAACTGGATAGAATGCAAATTTATTTTCTGGAGAATTAAAGGTATTTCCATATTCATTCTCTACATTTTCCACAAAAATTTTATCTCCCGCTTCAAATGGTGCAGTTGAAAAACCTAAAATAGGAGTGGCAAGAGTTACAGTTACTATACCTACAGTATCATTTGTTATAATCGTACCACCAACTGCAATATTTGTAATTGGTATTCCACTCGTATTGTTTTTAGCAAAAACCTCACAGTTTCCAATACCAAAGGGAGTTCTAACAATATCTACAGAGGTTATTGCTTGTGATGCTGGACTAATATTTGCTTTCAAAAATCCACTATCTACAATTTCTTTTGTTTCAACATCTTGAACTACTAATTCAGGTTCACTTAAATAATTTTCTCCACCATTGTTAACTAAAACTGAAGTAATTTTATTTGAATTTTTTGTAGATATAACAGGAGCTAAATTGGCTATTGGGCGTAAAGTTTTGTCCGATGGATATTCAAATCCAACATTTAGTATTTCTACATTTTCGATTTTATTAGTATTAGAGGATTCTGGTAAAATTTTGGCATTTATACCTTGAGTAGAAGCAACACTAACAAATTTTGGCATTGATGCATATTCAATACCACCAAAAACTAACTTAGTATCATTTATAGATCCACTTGCAGTTTTTGATGTGGTGGAATATTTTAATTGACTAGAATTATTTGTATCATATGTTAAAATTTCAGGTTTTTCATTTAATCTAATATCAAAGAAAGTTTCTCCAACTCCAATTACTTTATAATCATTGTTGTATCTACTATCAACATATGATATTTCTAAAGGATTGCTAATATCAAAATCTGATGTGCTTATGAAACCTGATTTTTCTATATTATAAAATAAATTTGTTAAATTATCATCAGAATAGTTAATAGTTAGAGACGCTGTTGGCGTAACACCAATTGTCCCTGATGTAGAAACTATATTTACACTTGTATTACCTGTAGAGATAAAATCGTTTTTAAAATCTTTATCTTGATATATTTTAAAATCTAATCCGACTAAAGAAGAATCTGAGAGATCAAATTTTAAACTATTATTTCTTACGACTTCGATTGGAGGGTCAATTAAAGATAATTGATGTTGGGATCCACCAATTGAGACTATATTTACAACATTAGGTGGTATAATTTTAGAATCATATAATGTTTCTGATAATTTTATTCTATTACTATCTAATTTGTAAATAAAATATTTTCCTGTGTTAAGACCGCTAGCTACAGTATCATCTGCATCATAATAAACCTTATCACCTGTTTTAAATTCATGAGAATTTATCGTTATTTCATTACTAGAAGTATTAATACCAGCAGAAGTAAATCCTACCTGATTTATAAGTAAACTATCAATTATAGAATTATATTTGACTCTAACAGAGTTAGATGTTCCAACACCTACAGTTCTATCTGAATCTACATTTAAACTAATAATATCATTAAGAGATAGATTGTGTGCTGTTGTTAGACTAACTCTTGAATTTATTCTTTCAGCATTTCCTGTTACTTTGTTAAAATTAGATTCAAATCTATATTTAAAATAATTATCACCATTAGATCTAAAGAACAATCCATTAGTTGATGTAGTTAAACCAACTTGAGTTACTATCCCAATGTAATTTGGAGACTTATTGATAGCAAATAGAGTTTGACTTGATCCTATGAATGGAATTGTAAAAGTTTGATTGGATGAATTAGACCCGTCTTTTGATACTTGGATAGCACTATTACCATCAGTTTGTAAAGTAATTTGTTGTCCAGTTTTAAAAGGATGATTTGGTAAATATATGCTTTGAGCAGGAACCGATACTGTAGTCGTAGTATCACCAACTGATACACTTATTGATGATGATATACCAACTGTTGTTGCTATACCCACAGATTGTCTAGGATTAAAGTACACTACATCATCAACTTTAGAATTAAAGAAATTAGATTTAAATGGTATTTCAAAGAAACTAGGAATCAAATTAACTTCTGTTGATAGTGTATGTGCTGCTCCAGTT
>Ga0163109_10001100_pt1 | contig 21375 bp, 20 predicted proteins | sample CRUFie1St13metaG_FD_108704 | JGI IMG/M metagenome (GOLD analysis project Ga0163109, IMG submission 108704) | Marine microbial communities from the Costa Rica Dome - CRUD Field 142mm St13 metaG | ecosystem: Environmental > Aquatic > Marine > Oceanic > Photic zone | place: Costa Rica: the Eastern... | reverse complement strand
TGATTTGCAAGAGGTTCAGAAGTCAAGTCGCTCTGGATGGAGAATAGCAAGTTTGAGATACTTTAATCCAGTAGGAGCTCATAATACTGGACTTATTGGTGAATCTCCAAATGGCACTCCAAACAACCTTTTTCCTGCGATAACAAATGTAGCGATAGGGAATAGAGATACCTTAAAAATATTTGGTAATGATTGGCCAACGCCAGACGGGACATGTATTAGAGACTATATTCATGTTATGGATTTGGCTTCAGGTCATATCGCAGCACTTAATTTTTTATTAAATTCAAGTCCCAAAATTTTAACACTTAATCTTGGTACAGGTAACGGTACGAGTGTAATGCAAGCGTTGAAAACCTTTGAAAAGGTTTCGAAACGAAAAATTAACTTTGAGATACTAAATAGAAGGTCAGGAGATTCAGCAATAACAGTCGCAGATGTTTCAAGGGCAGAAAAATATTTAAATTGGAAGGCGAAAAGAGATCTTAAAGATATGTGTGCTAGTAGTTGGAATTGGCAGAAAACAAATCCAAATGGTTATGATAAAAGTTAAATATACTTTTAAATTAATTATTGAGTAATTTATTAAATAATAAACTTTTAAGGTAAATGAACTCTGTAAAAAGCACTAGATTTGGATTATATCGAGATTTACTTAAATCTTCACTCTATTTCAAACTTGTATGTGGAGCAGGCAATGAGGATTCAAAAGAAGTTGAATATCTTAGTTATGTTTATACTTTAGCAGGATGTGCTGGTTTCGATGTATCCGCCAGTCCTGAAATAGTAAGTGCAGCAAAAAACGGAATAAATGCTGCTTTTATAAAAGCGAGCGAATTAAATATTAATATACCTTTTGAACCAATAATCACGGTAAGTGTTGGGATGCCAGGTGATCATCATGTTCGAAAAGCTTTTATTACTGAAGAATGTGTTTCCTGTAATTTATGTATCCCAACTTGTCCAACTGATGCGATCCCAAACAATTTAAAAATAATTACCGAACTTTGCATTGGATGTGGAAATTGTGAGGCAGTTTGTCCACCTGCAGCTAATGCAATTAAATATACTCACAATTCTAAACAACTATTATCAATTCTTCCTAAATGTATAGAGGCAGGAGCTGAAAGTATTGAACTCCATGCTGGCGTTCCAGATGAAGAATCTACATTGAAAGAATGGGAAATAGTATCAAATTCAGTTCCAAATGGAATGATTTCAATGTGTCTTGATAGAAAGCACTTGTCAAATAATAATCTGATAGAAAGAATTAAAGCAGCTCAAAATATAGCGGATGAAAGATTGATCATTCAAGCTGATGGTATACCTATGAGCGGTGGGATTGATGATTTTAATACCACATTACAAGCAGTAGCAATAGCAGATTTGATAAATAAAAAATTAAAAGTTAAAGAGCCTAAGTTCAAAAATCTTCCAATTTTAATATCCGGCGGGACAAACTCAAATACAGGTAAATTAGCTAGGAAATGTGGTGTTAATTTTAGCGGCATAACCATTGGCACTCATGCCAGAAAAATAATCTCAAAATATCAAGCCAATATTTCCGACATAACTAATAACGAACTTCTATTAGCAGTACAAAAGGCCAGAAACTTAATTCAAATGAACATAAATGTACTAAATTAGAGAGAATTAATATTAAAATTTCCAATGAATATTGAAAGGGTTAATATTTTAAAAAATAAATTGAGTAATAATTCTTTTTACAAATTAGACTGCAATTTTGATTATATAGAAAAAAACGAATTTAACAAAATTATATACATATATGTAGTTGCTGGATTTTCTGCGATTGATGTAAAACTTGATTTAGATATGGTAATTCAAGCTAAAGAATCAATAATAAAAGCTATGAACTATGCGAAAGAAATAGATAAGGCCATACTTTACGCGCCTTTTCTAATAATAAGTTGTTACTCATCAGAATTAATAAAAAAAGATTTAACTTTATTTGAAAACGTTTTAAGATCATGCAAAAAGGAGGGGGCAGATTTTTTTGAATTACATATTGATATTCCAGATCTTGATTTAATCAAAGATCAATTATTAAAAGTGAAAGAAGTTTTTAGTTTTAAACCCATATCAATCAATATAAGTAGAGATAAATTTAGTAATGCTGCTATTATTGAATTAATAAAATATTTAAGATCAAATATCCAAAAGGATATAATTATTGAAGTTAATGGTAGCGAAGAAAATAACTGCAATGACTTTAATACTACTTTGCAATCAGTTTCCACTGCTGATATTCTCCATAAACAACTTCTAAAAAAAGAGATAGCTTTTAGAAAAATACCTATTCTTTTATCAGGTGGTACTAATCAACTTACTTGCGAACTTGCTAAAGAATGTAATGTAAATTTTAATGGAATTACATTTAGTAATTATTCCAAAATTGATTTCGAAAAATTTATAATGAATCATTCTATTATTAATGATTTAGAATTAAATAATTACATAAAAAAAATAGAGAATCTTATCATATGATTTAAATTAATAACATCAAAAAAATAAACAAACAATTACTTTAATGACATGAGAGATGACTTTATTTTAATTATTCCTGCAAGATTAGAATCAACTAGACTTCCCAAGAAATTATTAATAAAGATTGAGGGATTATCGATAATTCAAAGAACTTACAACTGTGCTCTAAACGCACTGAAAGATAAAGAAAAAATTATTATTGCTACCGACTCTGAATTATTATTCAATCATTGTAAAGAGTTTGGAGCGAATGTTATAAAAACATCTAAAGATTGCTTAACAGGAACAGATAGAGTTGCAGAAGTTTCTGAAAGAATTAACGCAAAACAATATATTAATCTCCAAGGTGATGAACCAATATTCCCACCTGAAGATTTGAATTCATTTATTAATGAAGCAATCAAAAAGCCAGAGGAAATTCATACAGCAATAACGAAAATTAGATCTGATGTTGATTACAGAAATTTATCAATTCCAAAAATGGTTTTTACAAAATCAAAAAGGTTACTGTATTCCAGCAGAGCTCCCATACCTTCAAATAAAAAAGGCGAATTTAAACTTGGTTTTAAACATGTATGTGTTTATGCATTTAATAAAACTCACTTAAAAGAATTTAAGAATTTTGGGGGAAAAGCTTTTTTTGAAAATTTAGAGGATCTTGAAATTAATAGATTTCTCGAGCTAGATTTTATAGTAAATTGTGTTGAACTTAAATATGGTGGTAAAGCAGTCGATACTAAAAATGATTTAGAAATAGTAAAAAAAATCATAACTACGAATCAATCTTCTTTGTCATTTTAAATAAATTATATTCAGCTTGAAGTTTATTTAAAAAATGGCTTGTATCTACAGATGCTATAGGTATATCAACCCCTAAATTATTCAAAATCTCTAACTCCTCTTTATTCCTATAAATTGCCATAACTTTTTTAGAATTTTTTAAAGCATTTTTTTTCAGATCTTTCAAATTATCAAGAATTTTTCCGTTAAATATCTGACCGGGGATTTCATATTCAACAGAAAGATCATATGCCCCAAAATAAACAAAATCTATCATTTTACAAGATAGTAAATTAGATAAATTTCTTATACCTTTAGATGATTCAACTAATATACCTAAAAATGGATTTGTATTTTCAAACTTCTTTTTTAGACCGTAATCATATTTTGGAACAAATGGAGATAAGCTTTTCTCTCCAATAGGAGGTAAAAAAGTTTTTTTAACAATTATTTCTAAATCTTTTGTATTTTCGATATGTGGAAAAAGTATCCCATCAATACCAGTATCTACAACTCTCACAATTTCCTCATAGGACATAGAGGGAAGTCTTACTATGATTTTTAATTTTGAAGATTTAGATGCTAAAACGCAATTAAGGATTGAATTTATATCTAAAAAACCATGTTCTAAATCTAATAAAGTATAGTCAAATCCAGATTTAGAAATAATATCTGAAATAACAATTGAGTTAAAAAGCTGCCAGATACCAAGTCCATCTTTTAATTCTTTCATTATATTTTTAAGTTTTTACAAATATAGTTCAAAAGTTTTATTTTTTCCCATCATAATTCAAATAATTAAATTTATAATTTAACTTTTGATATTAAGAATTCTTCTTAATATTTATTTCAGACAGCTCTAAAACTGAAAACTTACTTAAATTTTGAAGTTTATCTATAGGAATTTGGCCGGTCTCAACAAGAATTGAACATTTTAAATTAGCTTTTTTTGACATCTCGAAATCTGATGGTGCATCTCCTATAGAAATTATATTCTTGGGGAGAAGATTAAAAGATTTTGCAACAAAATTAGCAGATTTACCATTTATTTTATTTCCGAATCCAGAATCTCCTCCAATTATCAAATCAAAATGATCAATTAATCCTATTTTTCTTAAAGCTATTTCAGCATTCAACTCTGTATCACTGGTTATTAAAGCCATACTAAGATCATTTAATTTACAATTCCTGACAAAGTCGCATGCACTATTAATTGGAAGTATAAAATTTTCAGATTGAGGTGAAAATTCTGAATGGACTTTTTTAAAAATTCTAGATATCAATGATTCATTTACATTAATACTTAGCTTCTTTAAATTAAAAATTAAAGAATCGATAACTTCTTTTCTACTTTTTAATGCGATAGGTCCTTCTGGTAGTAATAAATTACTTTTTAAATCAAGACCCATTATTTTACATAAGTATGGGAAATGATCATAATTTAGTTTTTTAGAGTTTATTATCTCTATAGAACGTCTTTTAATTATTTCTGCCCAAAAAATATTGCTATTTGTCAAAGTTCCATCCTTATCGAAAATAACACCCTTTATATCTGTAATTTCAAGTTGACTATTTTTAAATATAAAATTAACCATTTAAAAAATTGAATTTCTTAATCTTGATTCAATAGTTTTTATTCTTAAATCTTCTTCTTTAGATCGATCACCATAAAGATTTTTTTTGCAATTTAACCAAGACAATTCAAATTCTAATGCACTATCTATAAGAGAATTAAAATTTTGTTTCTTAATTTCCTCATTTGTTCTAAATGTACATTTTCTTGATTCAAAAGCATAAAGTCCTTTTTTTGATAAATGGCTAATGAAAGAAAAACTTTTTTTCATAAGATTACCACCTAATGCAACTTTTAAATTTCCTCTATTTTTTACTAATTGATTACAAATATTCAACATCTTTTCATTATCAACATCGCGAATATTTAAAGATTTAGATAAGTCTGATCTTCCTATAACAATTGATTCAACCGGGAGATTTTCATCCTCAATTAGATTTAGGATAGAGATAATATTTTTTAAAGCTAATTGGCTTTCTATATTAATAAATAATTTAGGCGTATTAGTTAAATCTTTAAATAAAGGTAAAAATTTTTGAACCATTTCAAAACAATTTAATAAGCTATATTTTGACTCAACCATTGGAACCAAGATATTAGTGGCTCCTAATTGAAATGCTTCGTAGATATCTCTTTGAGCAGATGGTCCTCCAATTTTTAAAGTTAAAGATATTGAATTTTTGCAGCATAACTCCGAAAGAATAGCAAGTTCATCTATTCTGGTTCCTTCAGCTTCAAATTCAGCCTTAACTGCTAAAAAAGATGATATTAATGCTAATCTTTTCATCTGCATTTCTAACTTTTCGAATAACAAAAAAGAGTCATTTTTCATATCTGTTCAACCTCGGCCAAATAATTCATTAAATGTATGTGTCTTTGATTAATGTAATTAAACCTAAAATTTATAGAATCGCTCATTAAATTCAATAATTTCGCCTCACAATTTTGATAAAAAAGAATATTTTTAAACAAATCAACTAAATTATTTTTGTTTAACTTTATTGTGAAAAGACCAGTTTTCAAATAAGAAATCTTAATACTTGAATTTAGAATATTTTCTAAACTAGCTCTATTTATTCCTCCGCTTAATGAGGAGTCAAATCCATTTTCTTTTAATATTCCAATACTTTTGTAAATCGATGGGTTTAACTCTTTTTCATAATCTAATGATTGGAAATTATCATTCTTTATGTTGTTCGAACACTTAATCAATGATCTTCTATCAAAATTAAAAATAATATTTGATCGTTTAAAGTTATCAGGCAAAATCAAATCATTTATCATATTTGTCAATTCCATTCCATCCGGAGAGGCAATATTAATAAAGATTTTCAAGTCTTGAATTGAATTTTTATTAGAAAAAACTTTCGTAATTGAAGTAAAAATTTTATCCAAAGCGAACAAAGATTCGACCATATTAAATTCCAATCCATCTGCTTGTAAATTCTTAGCCTCTTGAATATCTCTTATAGATTCTGAACCTCCTGCCATAGTACAAAATCTTAATTTATTAACCTTAGAATAATTACGCAGCATTAAAGTTTCCGCAAAACTTAAATTAAATAAATGCTCACTAGCATTAAGAAAAACTTCACTGGTATACATATAAAAACTTAATTTCTGTAAACCTAATTATGATTAGATAATAATTAAAATTTAATCTAATGTATTAGAAGAGGGATTACTAGTATTTATCTAAATCTTTAATGAATAATAAAATAATTCTTTTGATTGATCAAAAAGAATGAAACCATAGCTCTCAAAGAATCTTATACTTTTCCAATTTTTTTTTTTAACTATAGAGATAATTTCAAAACCTTTAGTTACTTTGTAAGCTAATATTTTAATCGATTCTTGAAGGACTTTTTTTGCTATGCCTATTCTTTGAAATTGAGTTTTTACTGCAATACTGATCTCAAAAGCTTGTTTAAAATTTTTACTTAAATCAAATCTAACCATTGCTACAGGTTGGTTCTTAAAAAATCCAATATATAAATGTGAATTATCATTAAGCAACATATTTAAAAACCACTCTTGGTGAGTTTCCCAATCAATAAGTTTAGTATCTCGCATCATTTCTCTAATAGAATATTCATTTCGTAATTCCCATATAAATTTTGAATCAGTTGATTTTGCTTCAGAGATTAATAAGTCTTCTATCACGAAAAATATTCAAATTATATTAATAATCATATAAAGTAAATTTTTTAAAAATTGTAAGATTAAATCATTCTTCATACGAATAAATATCTTTGCAATTAAATTTTTTAAAATATGTTGATTAAAATAATTAAGTTAAAAGTTTTTAATATATATTTCTTACTTAAGTTGGTAAAGTTAAATAAGTTTTAAAATTTATCTAGATTTTTAAATAGATGAATATATGTATTATCCCTGCGAGGGGGGGAAGTAAGAGAATACCTAGAAAAAATATTAAAAATTTTTGTGGGAAACCTATGATTAGTTGGTCTATTGAAACTGCATTAAGCTGTAAATTTTTCAATAGAGTAATCGTATCAACTGATGATAATGAAATTGCTAAAGTCAGCCAGAGATATGGAGCAGAAGTTCCTTTTATGAGATCAGAATCACTTTCTGATGATTATACGGGTACTGTTCCTGTAATTAAAAATGCCATTAATTTATTAGAAATGAATAATGAAAAAGTTAATTTTGTATGTTGCCTATATCCGACTGCACCCTTTATCGAAGTTAGTTATCTCGAAGAGGGACTTAATAAGTTAATAGAAAATAATGCTTCCTATTCAATTTCTATGACAAGTTTTTCCTACCCCATACAAAGGTCATTTAAGTTAACAAAGAATAAAAGAATAAAGATGTTTTTCCCAGAAAATATTAATAAAAGATCCCAAGATTTAGAACAATGTTTTCATGATGCTGGTCAATTCTATTGGGGGAAAAGATCCTCCTGGTTAGAGGAAGAAAGCATTTTAGATCAGAAAACAGTGCCAATATATATTCCAAGATATAAGGTTCAAGATATTGATAATGAAGAGGACTGGATTCAAGCAGAAAGAATTTTTAGTAAATATAGATGTTAAAAATTAGAAAATTCCAGAATTTATTTGATATTTATTTAATAGATTCTCCCAAGATGAAACTTTAAATATAGAACTTCCATTCTCACTTGATACAAAAAGATCCTTTTCTAAAGGAGCACAAGCAGTTGGTCGTATAATCTTATTCGTAATTAAGTTCATACTTTCATCTTTTGTATCATATAAATATAATCCTTTATTTAAGAAAACCAATATCAAATATCTTCTATTCAATGGATAAGCAGACATTATATCGAAATCATCTAAAAATTTTTTTTTATGGATCAGATTTAAACTTTCTAAAACATAAATCTGTGAAGGGTTTCGTAAAGCAACACAAATTAATTTATTATTCAATTTAAGTGAATGAGGATTTTTTTGAAACTCTATTAAATAAGAAATATCTTTCTTTTTAGATGGTGATTGCAGACTAAATGTAACAAATTTAGAATTAATGTAATCAATATAAATTAAATTATTTTTAAAGATTAATGAAGATATAGGAAATTCATTCTCAAACTTAAATGAATAAATTAAATTCATTTTGTTTAGCCCAAATACTTTTATATAATTATTTCTATAAAAACTTAAAGTTAAAATATCTTTATCAATTGAAAGGCTATGACAACAATTCACTTTTATTGGTAATAAAGAAATTTTATTATTATTTTTGTCTAATAATATTATTAAATTATTTTGATAGAGTGGGATTAAAAATTTATTATCCTTCCAATAAATAATGTCATAAGATGCATAAGGATAAGGATGATTATGAGGAATCCTAAATCCTAAATCACCTAATTGATTATCCAAAAAAGTTAAATAATTAATTTCAAGAATATTATTCTCCATTAATAATTTGCATATTAAAAACTATTTAGGCTAATTTTTTTATTCTATAATATAAATAAGATGGCGAAATAAATGTTCCCCAAAAAACCTAACAAAATTTTATTATTAGTAGCTCATACTGATGACGAAACTTTAGGAATGGGTGGAACAATATGTAAACATATAAATAATGGTGACCAAGTATATGCATTTTCGATGACTGATGGAGTAAGTTCTAGGGAAATTAGCAAAAAAGAAAAAATCAAAACCCGACAAGATTCATCAAATAAAGTTGCGGAATTCCTTGGATTTGAATGGTTTAGAAAAGAAAATTTTCCTGATAACTCTATGGACTCTATACCTTTAATAGAAATAGTAAAAGTTATCGAAGAAGCGAAGAAGAAGATCGACCCAACCATAATTTATACACATAGCTCGGCTGACTTAAATATAGATCATAGGATTGTTAATCAAGCAACCCTGACTGCATTTAGACCTTTGAAAGATGAAAGGTGGAGAGAAATTAGAACTTTTGAGATTCCTTCATCAACAGACTACGGCCATAAATCAGTAACTAATATTTTCAATCCAAACTTATATATCGATATATCTTCTTATATTTCACAAAAATTGAATGCGCTTAAGAATTATGAAGAAGAGATATTACCCCCCCCAAATTCAAGATCTTACGAAGGTATAAAAACTTTAGCCAAATTTAGAGGCTATCAATCAGGGTTGAATTACGCTGAGGCTTTTGAAGTTATAAGAAAGATAGAAAGATGAGAAATTTAGTTATCGCCTGTTCAAAAAACTGGTTTATTAAAAATGCAAGTTCAGAAGAATTTGCCAAATTACCCATCACTTATATTTCTGTAAAAGAAAATTTAAATTTAAAATTTTTGAAAGCTGTTAATCCAAAATATATTTTTTTCCCTCATTGGAGTTGGAAAGTAGATAAAAGCATATATCAAAGATATGAATGTGTGGCATTTCATACAGCTCCATTACCCTATGGTCGAGGAGGTTCACCAATACAAAACCTTATAATCAGAGGATTCAAAAAATCGCCAATATGTGCCTTAAAAATGAATCAGGATATTGATTCTGGGCCAATCTATACTATGCGGGAAATATGCTTAGATGGGGATTTAAAAGATATTTTCAAAAGAATGGCTGAAAAGATTGAAGAAATGATTATAAATATTTGTTTTGAAGAACCTATTCCAAAAAACCAAGAAGGGAAAGTCGAACTTTTTAGCAGATTAAATTATTCAGATAATGAAATAAAGCCATACATGTCAAAGAAAGAAATTTATGATCGCATAAGGATGGTAGACGCTGATGATTATCAAAAAGCCTTTATAAAATTTGGTAGTAGAAAAATAATACTTTCTAAAGCTTCCCTAAAGAACAATGAGCTTAATGCAGATATGAAACTGTTCGATAATTGAAATCATTTAAAATTCTGAATTTTAATTTTCTTTTTTTATTAAATCCCAACTTACAGGTTCACCCTTACTTATATCTCTAGTAACTCTCTTATTCATAACTTCTTCGTAATATTTGGGGGACAATCCAAGTCCCGGTCTTATTTTTCTTATATTTTCATTATTAATTGTTTCTCCAGCTTTAATATCTTTAACAAAATATAAGGATCTTCTAAAAACTAAATTCTTTTGTTCTGAATCAGACATTTCAATATCACATTCGCTGAGTGCTTTCCAACATTCTGTTGTACTATCAACTAAGTTTGTTAATTCATTTGGCTCAATTGAAAATTCACTATCAGGACCTTTATGTGATCTAGATAATGTGAAATGCTTTTCAAAAGCCGTTGCACCAAGTGCAAGTGAAGCAATTGCAGCATTATTATTTAAAGTATGGTCAGATAAACCAACCTCCACGTCAAATTTTTTTTTAAGGTGACTTATCATTTTTATATTCGCATCTTTAGTGGCTGTTGGATAACTACTAATACAATGAAAAAGTAGTATTTCTTGGCAACCTGCATCCTTCGCAGTTTTTACTGCTTCAGAAATTTCTTTGAAGCTACCCATCCCCGTAGAAATTAATAATGGTTTACCTTTTGAAGCAGCATACTTAATTAATGGCAAGTCCAATAACTCGAATGATGCAATTTTAAAAGCAGGAACTTTTAATTCATTGAGGAAATCTACCGCTTTTTCATCAAATGGGGTGGAAAAAATTGTTATTCCTATTTCATTTGCATATCTAAATAATTCTTCGTGCCATGAATAGGGTGTAGCGGCTTCTTTATAAAGTTGAAAAAGACTATACCCTTTCCATAAACCATCGGTTATTTTAAATTCTTTTCTATCACAATCTATTGTCATTGACTCTGCAGTATATGTTTGCAATTTGATAGCACTTGCACCGCATTGATTTGCTTTTTTTATTAATATTTTTGCATTTTCTAAAGATCCATTATGATTGGCAGATAATTCAGCAATAATATATGGAGGTTCTTCTTCACAAATATTCCTTCCATTTATTGTCAACATGATGAAATTTTACACGTTCTATAAATATTAGTCTATCAGTAAATAATTAAACTTAATCTATAACCAATTTCATAAACTATTTAAATTAATTTTTTAGTATATAAGTATTTTGGATGTGTGATAAACCAAGAATTTTAATTGCTTCAATTAATAATTTATTTTTTGGATTTACATTAATTACAAAAAACTTATTTCTTATAGACTTTATTTCATCCAATGGTTTATGAGTATTTATTATAGAATTTATTGCACTAATGTATATTTCTTTAGAAGATATTACTGTGTTAATACCAATAACATTTCCAAAAGTAACATATATAACTCCAATATATTTATTTTCATTCAGGATTAAATACCAAAATCTATAGGGATTATTTTCAACAAACTTTTTATGTTCTTGATAAGTAGGCAAACAAAAATGACTTATGTTGAATTGTTTTTTTGCAAGAATTATAAATAAATGACGGATATGACTAATGTTACGTGAATTTACCTTTATTAGTTCCAAAACAATTTATTTAAATAAAAGTAACATCTGATTATTCCTTTAGATTAAAACATATCTTTAATCTAATCAATTTTTTTTAAGGTTAACTCCAAATTAAATTATTTAGTCTCAATTATTTTTTAAATTATGGGTAATTTTGAATATATCTACCTTTTTACCTGAAAAATTAATTTTTCAAAAATGTCTTAGAGTATAATTTAATTTTTATAAGTTTTAGCAAAAACTATGGTTTTGAGAAATAAAGGTAAAATTGTAGTTATAAATTGTGGTCTCGGTAATATAGGTTCTTTAATTAGTGCCCTTGAATTTTTAAATTTTAATTTTGAAATAAAGGATTCATTCCAAAAAGGAGATGAGGTAAATTTTGATGGTTTTATTTTACCTGGAGTAGGATCATTCCCAAGTGGAATGAAGAAAATAAAGAATAAAAATCTCGATAACCTTGTTTACAAATTAGTAGAAAAAGGTGTTCCAGGAATGGGGATTTGTCTTGGCATGCAACTTTTAGCCGAATACGGATATGAAGGAGGTGTAGAAACAAAGGGATTGAATTTGTTTGATGGTAAAGTAAACATCCTCCCTAAGCTAGAAAAAGTCAAGATTCCAAATATCGGTTGGAGAGATACTAAACTCAAAAAAAATAATGAATCTTGGCAGAAGCATCTTAATAATGTTTTTTATTATATTCATTCTTATTTTGTGCATTTAACTAAGAAAGAAGAAGAACTGGCAACTATTGAGTATGGGGCAGACTTAAAAGTTAATGTAGCTATTTATAAGAGTAAATTACTTGGAGTTCAATTCCATCCAGAAAAGTCTCAAAAGCATGGTTTAGAATTAATCAAAGACTATTTTGAATATCATATTTAATTATTCAAATGAAATTAAAGAGACTAATTCCAATAATACTTATTAAAGAAGGACTCCTTGTAAGAAGCCAATTATTCAAATATCATCAAGCTATTGGAGATCCTATACCTACTATAAAAAGGTTATCTGATTGGAGCGTAGATGAAATTTTCTTACTTAATATTGGAGACAATAATGAACTAGATTCTAGAAGAGATGATAAGTGGCACAATATTGGTATCTCTAATCAAAACTCATTAGTATCGATAATATCTAAATTCTGCTTCGCGCCTTTAAGTGTAGGTGGCAAAATAAGAACAAGAAAGCAAATAAGTGAATTATTTAATTTTGGAGCAGATAAATGTGTTTTAAATACAATAATTTTCAATGATGAGAATACGGTAAAATGGGCTGTAAATGAATATGGATCTCAAGCAGTAGTTGCATCAATAGATATTAAAAAAACAGCCAAAGGAAGTTATAAAGTCTTTACTAGTAATGGACAAATCAATACGAATCTAAGTTTAGAGGAGGCAATTAATAAGTCTTTAGATTTAGGTGTTGGTGAAATTTTAATTAGTTCCATTGATAATGACGGTTCAGGTTTGGGCTACTCTGAACATATATTTAATAATATTTCCCCTAATATTCCTGTTGAAATTATAGTTAATAGCGGAGCAGTTAAGACATCACATTTTGTAGAGGCACTAAAAAGAAAAAATATTGATGCTGTTGCTGCTTCAAACATATTTTACTTTACAGAACTTTCATACCCTAATATCAAAAGAGAAATAAATAATTCTTATCCAATTTTAAGACACTCAGAACTATTATCAGAATACATACAAAGAGAGCCCAAATATAAAGAAAATAGAAAAAATGAACTTTTAAAGAAAGGCGAAAAGGGGCTTTATTTCGATAGAAATAAATATAAAGGAGCTCATAAAAAAGTGATTTACTGTAAAAAATGTCTGTATCCCAGTCTAAGTGCTAGCCCAATGCAATTTAATGACAAAGGGATATGCATGGGATGTTTAATGGCTGAAAAAAAACACTCTATTACAGAAAAAGAATATTACAGCAAAAAACAAAAATTAATCAAAATAATCCAACAATATAAAAATAAAAATGATGAATATGACTGCATAGTTTCTGTTAGTGGAGGTAAAGATTCTTATTATCAAACCCATTACGTAAAAGAAATTCTTGGTTTAAATCCTTTATTAGTTACTTACAACGGAAATAATTTTAGCGAGGAAGGTTGGGAAAATCTCATGAATATGAAAAAAGTTTTTAATTGTGATCATGTAATAATCAATCCTTCGGAGAGTGTTTTGAAAAAATTGAACAAAATTGCATTCATAGTAATGGGAGATATGAATTGGCATAACCATGTTGGCTTATATACATCAGCTCCAAGAATAGCGATAAGATTCAGAATTCCTATAATTTTTTGGGGAGAACATGGTTATGCAGACTTATGTGGACAATTCTCAAATGAAGACTTTCCTGAAATGAATTACAGAGAAAGAATAGAGCATCATGGCAGGGGCTTTGATTGGAATTTTTTTGAAGGTATAGAGGACCTAACATCTAAAGATTTAAATCCATGGAAGTATCCATCCGATAAAGAAATACTTGAACTTAATTTAAGACAAATTTATCTAGGTAATTATATACCTTGGGAATCAAATAATCATTTAAAACTTGTTAGAGAAAAGTATAATTTTAAAGTATCTAAAAAGTCCTTTCAAAGAACTTATAGAAAAGGTTCTAATCTTGATGATATTCATGAAAATGGGATACATGATTATCTAAAATATATAAAATTCGGATATGGCAGATGTACTGATCATGCAAGTAAGGATATTAGAGCAGGGATATTATCTAGAGAAAGGGGAATTGAACTAATAAATAAAATGGATCATGTCAAACCAGATGATCTAAAAAGATGGCTTAAATATGTAGAAATGACAGAAGATGAATTTGATCGGATAGCGGATCATTTTAGAGACCCAAGAGTATGGATGTGGACTGATCAAAAAAAATGGACAAAAGATAATATCTAAAATATGAATATTTATATTATCAATTTGAATCAAATAGCTTTATTGTTATTAAAGCCATTAAATTTTTTAGGTATAAAAGTAAATTATTTGAATAATAAAACTAATAAGAAATTTAATATTCGTGAAAATAGCAATCTAAATCCAATAAGTTTTAATAACAAAAATATAAAAGCTAAAAGATTATTAAAAATTATAGACTTTGGAGAAAATGATGTTTTACAAGAACAAATTAATAAATTATTACCACAAGAAATACTAAAAAAAATTGCAGATAAATTCCACAACATAGAAAACATAAATCAAAAATTAAAATTTACTTTAATTTCAAAATTTAATTTTAATGATATAGGTAGAATATATGTATTTGATATTTTAAATTTCCAAAAAGATAACAACATAATAATTATTCATACAAATTTACATTCATTTATGTGCAAAGAAAATGGAGTAAATATTAAAAAGAAAACTATTCATTTATATATACCAACTGATGATATTCATTTTATTTTATCCTTGATTAGAAATATATTGATTTTATTTAAAAAGAAAATAAAATCAATATTTCTGAAATTAAAAATTAATAATAAAGATAAGTATAAAAATCATATTAATAAAATGAATACTGCTGTCTTAATTCATGACTCAATAAATTATGGAGAAAATTTATATTATAAAAATCATTATTTTTCCTCTAATAATAATAGCAAATTAAATATTAATAATGTCCTTTTACTTACTTTAAATAAATCAAATAAATTATATGAATACAATAATAAGCCCATAATAAATATAAAGAATAAAATTACACTCAATTTGATATACAAAGCAATTAAAAATATCTCAAGATATGCAATTTATTTAAAAAGTTTGAGAGAATTATACGGACTAATATTTATATTCATATTTTATTTAAAGTATATCTCATGGATAGAATTCTTTAATGATTTTAAGATTAAAAATATTATTTATGATTATGATATTCTGTTCTCCAAATCATTATCACTTGCTCTAGATTCGTGTGGTATAAAAACAATTGCTATTCAAGAAAGGTCTGCTAATTCTAATGCTTTAATTTATCCAATTTTTGTAGATACTTATTTATATGCAGGCAGTATTGCTCAAAAATACGGACTCATAAACAGATCAATATTTCATAAGAATTTTTATAACCTAGGAATGTGGAGAGTGTCATATTTTTACAAAAGAAATCTTATAAGTGCCGAAAAAATTAAGTTCAGGTCTATGGCAAATGACAACGCATTATTAAAAGAAAAAAAAATTCTATTTCTGGGTTTTTTCTTAGATCATAGTAATTCTTATCCCTTCCTAAATTACAAATCATTAAATCAATTAATCGAATATATAAAAATATCTTCAAAGAAGTTTCCAAAAGCTGCATTGATTTTAAGAATGAAAATATTAAAAAAAAATGATGTAGAATTCATAATGAAACGATGTAAAGAAATCAAAAATTTTTACCTTTGTGATGATTATGACAGCGAAGCTATAAGTTATAGACTTTGTAAAGATTCAGATCTGATAATTTCAGTACAAACTTCCCTTGCAGAAGAATCATTAGCATTTGGGAAAAAGGTAATTTTTATTAACGATAATTATCCAATTAAAAAAATGACCCAAGATGTATACACAAAAGAATTTCTTTTCACTATTTCTAGGAATAAATCAGAATTTTTAAAATTAGCAGAAGATTGCTTAAACAATAAGGAAGAATTAAATAAAAAATATAAAATCTTGAAAGATAAACTTAGTGGAAGTATAGACTTATCCATCCCAAATATAATCCCAGATACAATTGAAAGCTTCTTAGTCTAACTATGACATAATAGACAAATAGAAAAATTGATGTTTTATTAAATCCTTATTTTATTGATGAAAAAGATAAAAGAAATTAAAAATATTTGCTGTATTGGAGCAGGTTATGTAGGGGGGCCAACAATGGCGGTAATTGCTAATAAATGTCCAAATATTCAAGTTGAGGTAGTTGATCTAGATGAGGAGAGAATTACAAACTGGAATAGCGACGATTTAAGCAAATTACCCATATACGAGCCAGGATTAAAAGAGATTATTAAAAAATGCAGAGGGAAAAATTTACATTTTTCAAACTCTATCAAGGAAAAGATTAAAAATGCAGAAATGGTTTTTATTTCAGTTAATACTCCCACTAAAAAAAAAGGAGTAGGGAAAGGGAAGGCTAGTGACTTAAAGTGGGTTGAAGCTTGTGCAAGGCAAGTAGCAGAGTTTTCAGAAGGACACACAATAGTAGTAGAGAAAAGCACCCTCCCAGTAAGAACTGCAGAAGTTATTAAATCAATTCTTGAAACTAAACAAATAAATTCTTCAAATTCAGCTTCATTTGATGTCTTATCAAATCCAGAATTCCTCTCGGAAGGTTCCGCAATAAATGATCTTAATTTCCCAGATAGAGTACTTATTGGCGGAGATGACCAAGATGCTATTGAATCTCTTTCTCGTATCTATAAGAATTGGGTCCCTAATGAAAAAATTATTATCACTAATATATGGAGTAGCGAATTAGCAAAACTAACCGCGAATGCATTTTTAGCCCAAAGGGTAAGCTCTATTAATTCTATAAGTGCATTATGTGAGGCCACTGGTGCAGATATCAGAGAAGTATCAAGGGCTATAGGCTCAGATAGTAGAATTGGCTCAAAATTTCTAGATTCTAGTCCTGGATTTGGAGGTAGTTGCTTTAAAAAAGATATTTTAAATCTTGTATATCTGGCAGAATATTTTGGTTTACCAGAAGTTGCCAATTTCTGGAATGAAGTGGTTGAAATAAATAATTGGCATCAAAATCGTATTTCAAGATTAATAACAAAGAAATTATTTGGAACTTTATCAGATAAAAAGATTGCTATTTTAGGTTTTGCATTTAAAGCAAATACTAACGATACTAGAGAATCTGCAGCAATACAAATATGTAAGAATTTATTAGATGAAGGGGCCATCCTATCAATTCATGATCCAAAAGTTGATGAAGCTCAAATTTACAGAGATCTTTTCCACGAAAAATCATCTAAAAACGAATATAATATTTCCAACATATCAAAAGAATATAAATGGAAAAAAGTTGATTATCTAGAGGAAATTTTCAAAGATGTATATGCTGTTGTAATTTTGACAGAATGGGAAGAGTATGGTGATCTAGACTGGCAAAAAATCTCAAAGGACATGCGTTCACCAGGTTGGGTATTTGACTTAAGATCAATTTTAAACTCAAAGAGTGTAAATGATTCAGGTTTAAATTTCTGGAGAATAGGAGATGGAGCTATTTAAACAATGTCTATAATAGTTACAGGATGCTGCGGATTTATAGGATATCACTTATCAAAAGCACTTCTTGAAGAGAATAAAAATGTAATTGGTATAGATAACTTAAATAATTATTACAGCCCAAAACTTAAAAAAGACAGGTTAAAAGAGCTACAAAAATCTCAGAAGAAATATAAATCTAAATTAATCTTTCACGAGTGTAATTTAGAAGATAAAAAGTTATTAAAAGAAATATTTCAAAGTGATGAAATTTCATGTGTAATAAATTTGGCAGCCCAAGCAGGTGTTAGATATTCATTGATCAACCCACAAGCATATATTGATTCAAATATTCAAGGTTTTTTAAATATTCTTGAAAATTGTAAAGCAATAAAGTTAGACCAACTTATCTATGCTTCAAGCAGTTCTGTCTATGGAGGAAATAAAGTAATTCCTTTTTTAGAATCTCATGGAGTAAATCATCCTATTAGTATATATGCTGCGACAAAAAGATCAAATGAATTAATGGCTCATACATATAGTCACTTATATAAAATACCAGCTACTGGACTAAGATTCTTTACAGTCTATGGTCCTTGGGGAAGGCCTGATATGGCAATGTATAAATTTACAGAATCTATCCTTAGATCCAATCCAATTCAAATTTTTAATTATGGGAAAATGATCCGAGATTTTACTTATATTGATGACATAATAAAAAGTATTTTAGAGCTAATTAAAAAGCCAGCTACTATCAACAAGGAATTTAATTTTAATAACCCAGACCCCTCAACAAGTTTCTGTCCTCATAGAATTTTCAATATTGGTAATTCTGATCCAGTAAATTTAATAGATTACATAGAAGAAATTGAACATTGTTTAAATAAAAAAGCAATAAAAGAATTTCTACCCTTACAAGATGGCGATGTGACTGATACTTTCTCAGACTGTAAAAAATTAGAAGAATGGATAGGATTTAAACCAAAAACAAGTATTAAAGTTGGAGTAAAAAATTTTGTAAATTGGTATAAAAATTATGTGAATTAAATTAAAATATTAAAGACTTTTAGAAATTATTAAAACCAAATTTCAAAATGTTCAACTTGATATATTTTAAAAAATTTTTCATAATATTTATGTAGCTCAAAATTAATGAACTTAATTTCACTCTCAGAGAAAATATTATTAGCTGGCGCAAATGGTATGGCAGGGAAATCAATTCATAAATCTTTAAAGAATTCTGGGTATGGAAATATTAACAACAATGGTTTACTATTAACCCCCACCAGAGATGAGATAGATTTTTCTAATTTTGAAAAAACAAAAGAATACTTTGAATTTCATTCACCTAGCGTTGTTATTATAGCTGCCGCAAAAGTTGGAGGAATATATGCTAATAGAAATTATCCTACTGAATTCATTTTAGATAATCTCAAAATACAAAATAACATAATAGAAAACTCTTGGAAAACAGGAGTAAAGAGATTATTATTTTTAGGTAGTAGTTGTATATATCCGAAATATTCCGAACAGCCTATCAAAGAAGAAAGCTTATTATGTTCTCAACTAGAATGTACAAATGAATATTATGCAATAGCTAAAATTGCTGGAATAAAACTATGTGAAGCCTTAAGAAGTCAATATTCTTTTGATGCTATTTCTTTAATGCCTACAAATCTTTATGGAGAAGGAGATAATTACCATAATAAGAATAGTCATGTCGTTCCAGCATTAATAAGAAAATTTTATGAAGCAAAGAAAAAAAATGAAAAAAGCGTTTTTTGTTGGGGTACTGGGGAACCAAAAAGAGAATTCATGAATGCATATGATCTTGGTTCCGCAGCAGTATTTGCTTTAGAAAAATGGAATCCAGATGATAAAAATTCCCCAAAAAATTCAATCACAGGAACAGCACTTAATTATTTAAATATTGGAACTGGCAAAGATATAACAATAAAGGAATTAGCTGAGACTATAGCTAAAAAGATCGGTTATGAAGGAATGATAAAATGGGAGGCAGATAAAGAATATAATGGCACTCCAAGAAAATTATTAGATGTATCAAGAATTAACAAATTGGGATGGGAAGCGAAGATTGATCTTGATATTGGATTAGAAAAAACTATTAAAGATTTTGCAATTGATTATGATTATGGAGTTATAAGAAAATAATAGATTAAGATTTTGCTAAATAAAAGTTTTAATTTTCTAAAGTAAAATACTATAATTTTGTCTAAATTTTTTATTAATTAATACGTCCATAATTATCCTCATAACGTTCAATATCATCCTCTCCTAAATATGAACCACTTTGAACTTCTATGATCTTAAGATCAGTTTTTCCTGTATTAGATAATCTATGCTTAGCTCCCAAAGGGATATAGGCATTTTGATTTTCTTTTAAAAATTTTTTATCCCCATCTATTTCAACTTTTGCAGTTCCACTAACCACAATCCAATGTTCGGATCTATATTTATGCTTTTGAAGAGAAAGTGATTCACCAGGCCTAACTTTTATTAATTTCACTTGCCATCGCTTTTCTTTTATAATTGATTCATAATCTCCCCAAGGCCTGAAACCTTTCTTATGCTCGAAAAATTGTGGTACATTTTTATTTTTCAAATCGGCTACAATATTCTTTAAATCTTGAGATAGTTCTTTCTTCATAATTAATATTGCATCACTAGTCTCTACAACTATTAAATTATCAAGACCTATTGCAGCTATTAATTTATTTTCTGCCTTTAAGTAACAATTTTTGGTTTTTTCAATGTAAATATTCCCCTCAATTACATTTCCATAAGATTCTTTTTTTGAAATATTCCAAATAGAATCCCAGCTTCCAATATCGCTCCAGCCAGCATTCAAAGGTAAAACAAAAGCATTATCAGTTTTTTCCATGACAGCGACATCAACTGAAATATTTGGGCAATTAAAAAAAGAATCCTTATCTAATCTTTGAAAATCCAAGTCAAATGAACTTTTACTTAAAGATGAATTACATATTTTTTTTATATCTGGTGCAAATTGTTCAAACTCCTTCAAAATAGATTTTGCTTTAAAAAAAAATATGCCACTATTCCAAGTAAATCTTTTATCTTTTATTAGTTGCTCTGCTATTTTTTTTTCTGGTTTTTCAATAAAACCTTCAACATTTGCACCTATAATATTTTGATAATCAAGTTCTTGAGAAGCTTTAATATAGCCATAACCAATTTCTGGAGAAGTAGGAACTATACCAAAAGTTATCAATTTACCTTTCTCTGAAAATTCAAGACTTTGTTCAACAACCTCTATGAATTTTTCTTCATTTTGTATTTGATGATCTGATGAGAGTATTAATAAGTGAGGATCTTCAGAAATTTCCAAAGCTTTTAT
>Ga0163109_10001099_pt1 | contig 21378 bp, 12 predicted proteins | sample CRUFie1St13metaG_FD_108704 | JGI IMG/M metagenome (GOLD analysis project Ga0163109, IMG submission 108704) | Marine microbial communities from the Costa Rica Dome - CRUD Field 142mm St13 metaG | ecosystem: Environmental > Aquatic > Marine > Oceanic > Photic zone | place: Costa Rica: the Eastern... | reverse complement strand
GTCGTAACCCGCCTCGTCGAACCTGCCCATGGCGCTGCACCCCTTTCCGAAATGAGCTGTGACGTAATTCCTTCCCGAGGCCTTGAGCATTTCCGCCATGGTTATTTCCGAATCATAGCCCTCGGGGCGCTGAACCTGGGATAAGACGTCAAACACATTACGATACTGAATTTTAGCAGAACTTTGACCGTGCTGTATACTGATTCGTGATCCCGTACAGGTTGGGGTCGGCGAGTAAGCCGCCGTAAAGCGGGCTCCGATCTCAGCGAGCCGTTCAAGACCTGGCGTCTTAATGAAGGAATGCCTGGTCGAAGGGTCGGAATCCATCATCCGCACCGACGTGTCGGCATACCCTAGGTCATCGGCGTAAATCAAGATGAAGTTGGGTGACTTGGCCGAAGCCGGGTGAATGAAAAGCGCTGTCGCAAAAGCGAGAATAAGGTTTTTGGTTCTAGGGTTCATTAGTTTTTATCCGCCGTTCCACGTTCCTCATGCATCCGGATAAGACGCTTGGAACGCTCAAGCTGTTGATCCTGGAAATTAACGTGGTTTTGCGAGACTCCAACCTGAAAGGCCTTCTGCCTGTTGGTCGGATCGGCCGCCAATTCGGACTTGAGCTTGGCAAGCCGGTTTCTTCCACTTTCAATCCATCCACCCTCGAGAAGCTCGACGTAATTGCGCCGAGTCAGGGTTACGGTCTCGGCATTGACTTGTTCAAGATAAGCGGAACGTCTGCGATCGAGCTTTTTGACGATCTTCGGCAATTTCTTCGCCAAATCATGGTTTTCCTCCAAATCTCTTTCGATATCGAATAGTTCGATTTTCAAAGAATCCAAGTCCTTGCGCAACTTGTAGTTTCCGGAACGAATCACGGATTCGGCCACTCCGGTGTGCCAGGGAAAATGAAAGATCAAATCCCTGACCCTGCGTTTCACCCTTCCCTCGTTTCCCTTTTCGAATACCGAGCGAATCGACCCACCATCCAATTCCTCGGGCAGGGGTTCGGTCCCACCGGCCAAATCATAAAAGGTCGGAAGAAAATCCCACTGCACCACCGGAACCTTTGAGTAGCTCCCCGCCTCGACCCCCGGTCCCCGAACAAACGAAGGCATTCGGATTCCTCCTTCGTAAAGACTGCCTTTGCCCGCCTTCAAGGGAGCGTTTCCCCGAAAACCGCCTCCATTGTCTGAGGTAAAGATCACATATGTTTCCTCCTTTATCCCAAGTTCATCAATCGCATCCAATAAGGTTCCAAATGCATGATCCACGTCATCCAGCATAGCAGCGTAATTAATGATCCAACCATGGTTATACATGGCAATGGGTATTTCTTCATCAGGCATTCCATCTTTTTTCTCATATTTCCTACCCTTGGGAAGTTTCTTGTATTTCTCACGCGTTTCCTTAAGCGAGTCATGCCAAATGTGGTTGGCATAATGAGAGAGCTGCAAATAAAAAGGCTTCTCGGCGGCAACCTGTTCCTTCATGAAGTCGATGCTTTTTTCCGTGAGAGAAAAGATTCGCTTGGGGTCGTCCTCGGGCAGATGGGTCTTACCGTCATCGTCAAAATCTCCGGGTCCGTTCCCGTTGGGCCCATCGGTTACGTCATAACCGGCCTCCGTCGGCTTGATGCTTTCGTTATGCCACTTGCCGAAATGAGCGCTCACGTACTTAGGGTTGGCTTTTTTCAGGGCTTGGGGAATGGTGATCTGACCGAGGTATTTCTTCTTCGCTTCCACGGAAGACAGAACGGTATATCGCAAGCGACTGGGCGTCATCCCATGGAGCAGGCTGTTCCGGGAGGGAGCGCACAGAGCGGAAGGCGAATAACAGGCCGACAAGACCATGCCTTCATGGGCCAACCTTTCGAGGTTCGGAGTCTGATTGAAATCACTTCGGGTATCGGCGCGACCCTTTATCATTTCAACCGAGGTTTCGGCCCAACCGAGATCATCCATGTACACCAAAACGAAATTGGGACTCTTACCGAAGGAGATCAGTGATGAAAGAACCGTCACCCCGATCGAAAACGAAAGGAATGTCTTTTGGCATAAACAAAAGGTGAGGATCGGTTTTTTCATGATCAATGAGCGGAGCATGACTGGGTTTGTCTTTGGTTTTTCGGGCAAATCGGCTCAGCGATCCGAGGTATCGTCCGCATCAAGATCCCCAAGCGCATATTGCAGTCCGCGCAGATAATGCTCCACGACCTTGGGGTTCCAATAGGCGGATTCGTTGTGGCCGAAGGTGGCGTAGAACACCCGGCCTTTTCCGGCCTTCTTACACCAGGAGGTGGGATATTCGCGCTCCAAATTGAGCGGGACGTTGGCGGGTTTGGGTTCGCCAGGCTTCCGTTCCGCTTCCGGAGGAACTGTTTTGATTTTACCGTTGTTGTTATGCGTATTCTGCTTAGCCGTCAGATCGATGCAGGTCAAAGTGCGGAAGCAACCTTTCCGATAAGGGTGGATCTGGCGATAGAGTTCATCGTTGATATCAAATCCCTCTCCGTGAAAACACTTGTTCAAGGCATGTCTCGGATCATAGTTTTGTATTCGCCAAGTGCCGGTTTTCCCCCACGGGTGACCGCCAAAGGCGCCACCCCAGAGCTCAGAGTATTCCGGCCACCACCTTTTTCCTCCATCCGTGGCGGCATGGCATCCGAATAAGCCACCTCCATCATGCACGAAGTTAATGAATGCCTCTCGATTTTCCCCCTTGAAACCGCCATGCAGACTGGTGGCGTTCAAAACCGCAATCGCGTCGAATTGGCCGAGATAATCAGAAGTCCAAACGGTGGAATCATTGTTGATGGTCAATGCAAAGGCACTGGTTTTCCGTTCGATCAGTTTGAGCATTTCTTCACCGATCAAGCGGGAGTTATGCTTAAAGCCGTGACTAAGGCTGTAAACGAGGAGTTTGCGAGCCCGCTTGGGCTTGGCCGGCAGTTCGGATGGAATCGCCTCCTCCACCTTTTTCAACTCTTCCACGGTGGGAAATATCCAACCTCCTTTGGGCGCGGATCGATCCCGCTCCAAATCAACTCCTCCCGCCAAAAAAGCGACAAGGAAAAGCGAGGCAAAGCAGGGCAGGACGGCATTCATGAATTCTTATTTGGATTGGGGCATATTCAATTCGGCGACGGTAAAAGCGGTGGTTCGCCTCTTGTTCCATCCTCTTACCTTTTCGACGTCCTTGGGTTGAACCGGTGACGCCCCATTACCCCAAGACCTGCGGACGTAGGTCATAACCGAGGCGATCCATTCATCATCGTAAGTTTCCATCGGAGCCATGACTCCTGCATAAGTAACCCCATCGATCGGACCGGTCATTCCCTTCAAAATGATCTCAGCAAAATAACGATGGTTCCGGTCGTTCACTCGTGGAGATCCAGCCAACGAAGGAGCGAGCATCCTATGATTATCGGGTTCGGGCATTTTGACTCCCTGACCTTCCGGTCCGTGGCATGCCGCGCAAAGCCCCTGATAGATCTCACGGCCTTGATTGAAACGAGCCAACTCCGGTTTCGAGAGAGGTGGAAGGGCTTTCTGCAACTTGAACTTGGGATCACCGGGCCAAGTGAGCTGATCGTGTAGAATGGCCAGGGCATATTCCGATACACCGGACTTTTCCATCGCAGTCAAACCGGACGGTTTGCTCTTCAAACGGATCAAATCAACCGAAACGTATTTCCCCGCCTTACTGCCGAGCCGGAAGCCTTCGAGCACCGCATCCCGAAACGCCACGGGGGCTTCGGCGGTAAAGGAAAGCAGGGCGCTGAGAGTCTCCTCCTCAGCCTGAGCCAAACCTGCAAACCCAAGATGCTGGGGGAGAGGATGATCCTTACGATGAAAACGCGGATTTCCGCTTAAAGTCTGAAGCGCAGGCAGGTATTCGACCGGGTTCAGAGCCACCATAAAGGCCTTTGCCAGGACGGGTTTGTCAATGAACTCTCCCGCGGCTTTCATGACTCGTTCGGTGTGTCCCGGACGAACGGTGAATGCCTTCGTTTGCTTTTGGTAAAGGCTCAGGGAAAGCAGACGCTGAGTCGCGACCTCCAAGGCGTCATCGGGCAAGGACTGCGATACGGCCTCAAGCAGGGCATCGGAAGCTTCGTGGTAGAGGATACGTTCCCCGGCAACCCGCAGGGCCGCCAAACGAACCTCGACGTTCTTATCCGAGATCCCATGCAAGACCAGAGACTCATCCCAAACGCCCATTCCGTCCAAAGTCCAGAGAGCATGGGCCCGAGCGAAGCCACTCTTCGCATTGGTCACGGCATTCCTGAGAAGCGCAATCGATTTGGAGTCCTTGCGTAAAACCAGCAGCTTTTGCGCTTCATCCCGCCACCATCCGTTCGGATGTCCCAGCGCTTCAACCAATTCCCTTGCATCGGACTTACCGAAACGAGGGGAAGGACCGGGATCGATGCCTTCCCGCACGAGGCGATAAATGCGCCCTTTGCCAACGTTCTTCTCCAATCCCCGACGAAGAATTTCCGAACGAAGGTAACTGCCTTCCCGCGTCCAGTTACCATGCTGAACAACGCCTCGATACATGTCTATGAAGTGAAGGGTTCCGTCCGGAGCGGTATAGGCGTTCACGGGCCGGAAATTCGCATCGGTGGAGGCGATGAATTCGAGCCTCTGCTTCTCCAAACGGTTGCGTAGAGTGATCATACCCTCATCATACTCGACGTCCGAGCACCGGATCATGCGTCCGACGGGCTCACAAACCCAATAGGTGCCCTTCATGTCATCTCCTAGGCGATCTCCCCGAAAAACGGTTTGGCCACAGGCACCGGTGAAACGTTGCAAAGACCCATCGTCCGATCTTGCCAACCCGCGCCCGCCCTGCAAATCGGGCGTCCCCTGAATCGGCCAGGTGGTCGCGTAACCCTCTCCCAGTCGGACCCGTTCGAAAAGAGCTCTGTATTTGTTCGCAAAGCTTAGGTCACCCAGGTATTTTCCTGGAAAAATCGTAGCCAAACCCGGTTCGCTGTTTTTGGTTGCGATGCTTTCACCCCGATCATTCACGGTTTGCCCCCACTGCCCCGCAAATACCGATCTTCTCTCTTCAATTGCTCCATCACGGTATCGAAAAAGCAATGAACTCTTGGTGTTGTAGATCCAATTGTCCATGGTCCACTGCAACCCGTTGATCTTGTGTTCCACATTCCCCGAATCCCGTTTGCTGAAATTTTCGTAGATGCTGACCTTGGTGTCGGCCTTTCCATCGCCATCGAGGTCTTCGCACAACCAAAGATGGGGTGGTTCTCCGATCAGCACCTTGTCGTCCAGAGTGAGAATCGCCCGGGGGAGAACCAAGTTATCCAAGAAAGTCGTGGCCTTATCCATTCGACCGTCTCCATCGAGATCGATCAACTTGACCACCCGACTGGTCGGTTCCAATTCGCCGCTCATGTCGAGATCCCGCATGTAACTGCGCATTTCCGCGACGTACAATTCGCCATTTGGTCCCCAAGCCATGCAAACCGGCTCCTCGATCATGGGTTCCGACGCAACCAGTTCCAATCTGAACCCATCCGGCACCCGAATCGTCGAAAGGGAATCTTCGGGAGAATAAGTGGATACGGGCGGGTCGGGATTTATTTTAATTTCCGAACGATCTTCGGCAAATCCCGGGAGGCAGAAAAGAACGGAACACAACCAAGCCCCAATGGGGGAGCTTCTATCGAAAAGACAACGTATCATGGTGAACTTGTAATAAAATTTAAATATCAAACGTATACTAAATATCAAACAATCATTTTTTTCAGACACCTAAATCGAGCTCCGTGAGAACTTTTGGCGGAAGGTAAAGAGGTCCGAAGACTACGGCAAAGGCTACGGGCTCTCAACCACGCAATCGGGGTCGTGCTCCACCGCCTTGCCCACATCATCAACCGGATGAGTGAACAGATACTTCCAAGCCTCCTTCCAACGATCTCCCCGTACCACAACGCCATGGGCTTTGTTTGCATTTCCATCGACCTCAAAGTCTGTGATAAGGCGTCTTGAATTTCCGTAGGGAGGGGAAGACTGTTCGACGTTCGCCAAAGCACCGAACTTGGCGAGCCCCAGCATTTCCCAGGAACGGCAGTAGTGCTTGGCAGTCCACCCTTTGTCAAGAACGTGGGTAAATCCAAAGTATCGGTTGGCGGGAGTGGCGGACGGCAAACTTTGCCAGGATTCCAACTGGTCGCGGGGTCCCGCAAACGCGACCACCCGGGCGACCTTTTGATGCTTGGCAAAACGGGCGGAGGTGGTCGATCCGTGAGAACTGCCCGCGAGTATTACTTTATACCAAAGCAGGTCCGTTTGCTTTGGATTGAGAAACCGTTCCCATTTTCCTTGAGGGTTTTCCTTGGCCAACCATTTGACGAAGGTCAGCGAACGGGCAACCAGACCGTCAGCCTTGGGAATGTCTACCAGTGCACTATGGTCCTGCCCGGTGGCGGCCTCCAAGCGGATGTTGCCCAGGCACTCTCCGGTATCGTGCGTTTCCTTGGGCACGGTGGAAAACCAACGGTTGGCATAGTGGGGTTGAATTAGATGCAGTCCCAAACCCGCCAAATATTCAGACAATTCGGCATTGTAACTCATCAACCAAATCACCAGGTGATCACGGGGCGGAACACGAGTGTCCACAATGGCATGCTGCATGTCCTGGAACTTACCCTTTGCCTTTGCAAAAGTATAATTGATCTCAGGATGCTCGCTTGCATCAGGATTGATTTCACTGGCGCGAACGGAAAGTTCGACCTTCCCTCCCCTCTCTTCGGTTCCCGTTGATGAGAGAATAATCCCGGGCAAAAAGAAAAGTTTCAGGGGGAATAACCTCATGGAAAATCCGAGCCCTACTTTCGTTTCATCGGAATCGGTTCGCGGTAAGGACGATGCCAAATATTTCGATAACGAACGGGGTTCCCATGATCCTGCAGCCTGAGATGTCCCGTCTTTCCCTCTCTTCCCCCAACTTCCATATTGTCTTGAATCAATACGCCGTTGTGCAAAACGGTGTAAGCGCTTCCACGAACCTGCTTTCCATTCTTATCCATGATGGGCGCGTGTACGATAACGTCATAGGTCTGCCAAATTCCGGGTGCGCGACATGCATTGACGAGAGGAGGGTAACGGTTATAGACGGCACCCGCCTGTCCATGGGAATAGGTCGAATTGTCGTACGAGTCCAATACCTGAACCTCGGGGCCGCCCAAGGGGAAGAAACCGGAATTCCCCCTACCCTGGCCCGAACCCTTGACTTCCTTGGGAGTCCGCCATTCAACGTGATACTGTCCGAAGCCCAGTTTTCTTTTGGTCTGTATGGTCCCCGTCCCCCGAACCACTTCCATGGCTCCATCAACCAATTTCCACTTCACTGCCGAACCGTCCTTGGCATTTTCCCACTCCTTGAAAGCGCTACCGTCAAAAAGAACAATCGCATCCGAGGGTGGCATTCCGCTTTTTTCAGGGGTACCGTAAAAGCCAGGCCGGACGATGGGAGGGACCGAGGGGTCAGGTTCCGGTTGTTCGCAGTAACCGAAATTGAGAAAGAGGGAGAAGAGCAATCCAAGAGAGAAGAAGATAGTTTTCATACCTCCATTCCTAGCCACCGAAATCCTTCGCGCCTACCCAAAAGCGACGGACTCAGGCAAATTTTCACCAGTTTTGAAACCAGTGTTCGCTTAGCCTAATATTTTCTCAGCCTTTGGTCGTTGGTCAAGAGATCGATGAAATCCTTAAGATCCATATCCTGTGTGGCCGGACGCTGTCTCTTCGGATCCAATTCATTATCTCCCAGGTCATGGGGGCTCAAGGCCTCCCCGGTGCGTCCCAGCGCATCCAAAACTTTTCGTGCCAGTTGCCGTCCTACGGGTTCTCCCAATAACCCCCCAATATGCAGATCTCCATAGGGGCTTCTTTCCCCTTTTTTATGAAATCCCGCTTTTTTCAGCCAGGTGGCGTAAAACTTTTCCTGAGAAATCAGGGTATGCTGATCGCAAATCTCAATTTCGGGATGCCTGCCCATCACCTCCAAGGCCCATGGGTTGATGAAACGCTCCATGGTTTTTTGAGTGCGACCGGGCGCCTTATCTTCAGGACCCGGTTCTCCCGGAGCCGGGTATCCTCCGGGAATCGGGGTGGTGGTCACAAAAATCAGCTTGGCTCCCGTCTTCTTCAGTTCGGAAATTACTTTCTCCATGTCACTTTGGTAACGCGACTTGGTGTTCGCCGAATCCCATTGTCCGAAATTGAAACTGATGACGTCCCAACCTAACCCGGGTTGATCGTACGCCCCTAACCATTGAACGATATTCTCCACTCCCTTGCGAACCGGGCCGCAATTGGTCGGGGGATGATAAACGTTTAATTTTCCCTTTAAAGCGGTGCGGAGCGCTCTGTCATAATTACCGGAGATCGAATCGCCGATAAAGAGATACCGACCTAGGTTTGGATCATCCTGGGCCTTTGAATCCTCGAGCATCCGCAGGCAAATCTCGCTGGCATGAAAGACGTCTCCCCTCATCTCACCATGAACAAAAGCCTGCTGTACGAAGGGTTTTATATCCTTCCGGCCGAGCAGTCCCATGATCCGGTGTTGTCCATCATGACCCTGCGTGCCGATCTGAAAGATTTCCTCCCCGATTTGCACATCCATAAAACGACCGTTTTCACCCATGAATTGCCCCGAAATCCATGGTTCCCCAGGACTAGGCAAATGGTCTGCGATGGGTTCCAGGTAAAGCTTTCCATCGAAGATTGGCCTTCTGCCCCGTTCCTCCCATTTCCTGACGGCTTCCGCATCCTTGAAAGTTCGTTTGACGTACAAATTCTTGGGCAAATCAAAGGAAAACCTCTTCCCTCCCATCGTAAATTCCACCTTTCTTTCTTCAAAGCCTCCCCGCTGGACACGGGATTGTAATCCGATTTGAACATCCTCCTTAAGCAGAACCTCGATCGCACCGTCCGCATTACGGACGTAAAAGTTTCGCATTTCCTGATCCAGCGGAGTAATGACTCCATTGGTAACCCAGTCTCCGGTTGGGGGGTCCGCATAGGAACGTTCTTCTTTAATCGTAAGATAATCTGCGGATAAAATAGAGGGTATTCCCAATAAAAGAACTAAAGGACCGCGAATAAAGCTCTTCATAAAACTCACCGTCTTCTCATTTCAACAACTGCAACCCATCGAGATGAAAACTATGATTTGCTCCAACGCCACCACCCCAGGCAATCTGAATAATCTTACCGAGATTACTCACATCCACTCCGGCTTTTTTAATTCCTTCGATTTCCAAAATTAGCCAATGAAATTTTCCGTCCGGCTTAAAGCCCAGATCGGCAAGTTTCGCGACCATGTAATTATCATCCCTGTCCTGAATGATGACTTTAAAATCATCCCATTTCGCAGCGCTTACTGAACTCACGGCGAATTTTATCTGTTTGTAGCCTGAAATATCGATACTCTGATTGTTTTTCATCGTGAGTACCCATCGCGACCATCCTTTTTGAAGATAGAACTGGTAGGAACCGTTACCCTCGACCTTATGATTACCATCATAACGGATTCGAGCTGAATTGTCCCAACTGTATTCCTCCGTATCTCCACCTCCACCCAATTTATTAATATATTTACCCAGCTCGCTGTAATGATGAATTCCGATCGCTTCGGCGCCCTCCTCCAAGTTTGAATTTACCTTCAAGTCGTAACTTCCTTCCTCACCAGTCCGCTTAATAACATGATTGAAACGGTCTTCATACATGTTGAATGCAAAATTTCTATTCACCTCAATTAATCGGAAATTAGGAGAGCCAACCGCATCCACAAAACCGCGCAGCAGAGCCTCACCATCATTCCTACCGGTGAGAGCCTGGTCGTGATGTTGGAAAAAATGAGCGCCTACGAACTGTGGATTACGCAGCAGAACGTCAAGGTAACCCTTGAGCTCCTTCTCCCTTTGAGATGGAGCAGGCGACAAGTTATCCTGTCGCCAGGGCGATTGCTCGGGATTCGTCTCCACACCGTATTCAGTAACCATCAACGGTTTTTTATTCTTTAATTCCTTGTATTGGAAAGAACGGTTAGGCGGATTTTGATAAATATTGTAAGAGACCACATCCACATATTCCATGGCAATGGCCATAAGACTATTGTCTATGTGGCCGTGAAATCGACAACCAAGATACAGATTATTTGGCGCAAATCTTTTGACTTCCTCGCGAACGACGCGGAAGTATTGATGGGCAAGCTTTGCTGAAAATTCATCCAAATCAGTACGGGCATGATTTTCATTTGGTCTACGACGAACATCCAGCATATCGTCCCAAGATTTGTAATTGGCTCTCCATTTTTGATTAAGGGCAGAAATGGTCTGGTATTTCTTTTTCAAATCATTGACAAATTCCACTTTGGCCGCCTGCTTTCTCCCTCCCCAGGCTAAAGCCAAAGTTGCAATCGCCGACTGATTCCCATTTTTTCCCGCACCCCAACCAAGTTCGTTATTCACGCAATAACCGATATTCCATGGATCATTATTCGTACCCTTTTGAGCTTCCAAACCCTCACGGACTGCCAAGCGAAATTCTTCATTGAAAGGATCCGGCATCCGATAACTATGCTCCCAGCTAATCCAAGGGCCACCAAAGTGTACTACCGTGATGTAAGGAGTCTTACGCTGTTCATAAATTTCAGGTATGGACCAACCACCACAGGTATTGATACCCCATGTCCGCAATTCTTCATGAACGCCAGCGGCAGCCTTACTTTTCCAATCCTCACCGTATTTTCGCTTAAGATTAGCATGCGCATAGCTGAATGTCTCGTATTCGTTTCTGTGTTGATAGTATTTAAAGCGAGCCTTGCTTGCCTTGCCGAAAAATTCACCCAATTCACCTTCTTTTTTGGGCAATTCTTCAAACCAGTGTTCGCGGTCCGTAATCGGACTTGAACCCCCAAAAGCAACTCCGGTAGGTCCATTACTCCAAAATAAATTGCCTTTTGGATCAACCAACCACCACTTCCCTTCATACTGTGCCGTATAAAAGAAGCCTGTTGCCTTAAGTTTGGGACCGGAGATCCACCCTCCATATTCATTCCATTGCGCAGGTTGATCGGTGAAAAGCCCAGCACCAGATTTTTGTTGAGCATTGACCTGAAGATCCTCGTCTTTGTGAACTTTTCCCGGCCAATCTACATGCTTGTATTGCCCATATTTGTCGACGAAAGGATAAAACTCCGGCTGTCCGCCAATGCGTTTCCCAGCAGTGGTAATCTTTAGAACCTGAACCTTATCCCCATCCTCCTTGGAAGTAAACCACACCTTCAACCAAGCTACCCTCTTAGGGTCGATCGTGTTGTCCCGAACATTGAGGTTTTTGAAGAACATAAAAAACTTCTCGAAATCCCGCTTGTAAGAGGGCGCTACCGGCCGCCACATAAGACGAACCTTCAAGACTTTCTCTTCATCAGGTTCAAGGCGGACAATACCTGCGCAACGATCCTGAGCCCCCCTACTTCCCTCGTTCCCCACTTCGCCCCAGACAGTAAGTTGATTTTTACTCAGATTCTTTACAGTCAGATGAATCGATTCAAATTCCGAGCAGTCAGCTCGACTTGCATTCAATTTTAAAGTGGCTCGTTCACCAGCTTTTTTCGCAACAATTACAAGAGCACTGGCATTGCTGGCATCAAGCGTGGTTAGGACAGGAAAAATCAAAGCGCAAAAGAGGCATAATAGATGATTCCAATGATCTTTTTGAAATATAATTTTTAAATAAACGGATTCTAATCTTTTCATTTACGGGGCAGCTTTAACGTTCCTGCACGTAAGATATCACTGAGCATTGGGATTGGAATTACTGGTAAAATTGGAAAGACCGGGCACTTCTCCCATTCCAAGCGGATGCATCAGGCTCATCCTAAACTGCCAAGTTTTATCGCTTGCGCCCTTTCCAGTAGTCACCGATTCGTTTTCCAACAGGATTTGGTTCCACCCCTGGTTCAGTTGTATAACCGTTTCATTCCCACGACCGATTGGTGTTTTGATCAACCATCCGTTGATCCAAATTCTCGACGGGCTTGAGCTCTCGATTTCCAAGGCCGCATTTTGAGCCTCCACCGAGTTTACCCAAGTTACGGCATAGGCTTTACCATGCCTTTCGGAATCAAGTGCTCTCCGGAGGTCCGAAAAGTGCTTCTCGGTGGGTTGGACTTTTTTCCAGCGCAAGGTTTGCCCATTGAAAGAGTAATTTTCGCGCAATGTGATTTTACTGAGCTTGTCCGGGAGTTTCATTCCCTGTGTCTCGATTTCATCAAAAGGAAAAGGTCCGATTGCGTGCCAATCCTTCACGGCAATCTTTGGACTATCCCAATAATGACCACGCAACCCGTCGTACACCGCAGATCGGGGAATCTTCGCCGATCGGCTGACAGCCTTGACTACGTTAAAACTCTTCTCCCAACCCATCTTACCCAGCCGAGATCGAAAAAGCGTAAGAACCAAATTTCTCATATTGGGGTTTTCAGGATGCCTGTGCATAAATTGAACGATTGCCTTAGTCCGGTCCAACGGAGAAAAATCGGCCCGACTTAAGCTTCTCGAAAAGGCCCTAAAACCACTGGCGGTATTACCGACAATGGGAATGACGTTGGAAATCAAGTGTCGGGCCCTTTCGCTTGTCAGGTTGTCAAAATCGGTTTCATCCAAAACTTTCCCCGCAGATTCCTGATCAGCGGTGAATTCGTTGATAATCAGGGGGAGTTTCCTCCAGAGGTGAGTGGGAGGAACGGTTTGCGAGACATTGCCTCCGTCATCGTAATAATCCACTCTCAGGAAAAGATCATCGAAATTCTTAGGGAGGGAGGAAAGGGGAATTGCCAACTCGAAAAAAGTTGCCTGAGACACAAGGTCATGACGAAAAGCGGCCCTGCAACCCGAAGAATTTTGCCCTTCGATGACACCATGCTTGTTCACTCCCAATTCCCAAGTGGGATAATCCACTTCGTTTTTATTTGCCCCGGTCCAAGAAAGCTCAATCTCCATTCTTTCCGAAGGCAGGGGTTGATGAGATGGATTGGGTATCATCACCAACGCCAACAAATGCTTTTGGTCATGCGATAACTGGAGAATCCCCTGGTTCGCGGATACTAGTTTCGGCACTTGCTCGAGGTTTTTCCAATCTCCGTCAAGACCATCGAGACGAATTTCCTCATTTGCAGGACGTATCACAATTCCTCTCCAATCGCTCAACTCCTTGGCCAATTTTCGGGAACTCTCGTTGAAAGTGGTCAAAGGCAGGGTCACCCTTTTCCCATTCCAATCCAACGACAGGTTCACCTCATCAGCCTCAATGAATCCAGCCTCGATGGTCCTTCCCCTCGCATCCGTCCAATTCCTCAGTTGCGTCCAATTCTTCAGTTGCGTCCATTGGTACTTCGACTGGATGGGTACCGGCGCGGATACCTCTTGAGCTTCGCATTCCGCAGCGATTCCCTTGCAAAAAAGGATCACAAGACACAAATGGACAGTTTTTTTCAATCCCATCGAAAAACGAAGGACTCGAGACTGGGATGCAAACCAAGAGCTAGGCTTCATCGCTGAAAAATGGGGAGGAAGCGGTAAGGAACCCCGAGAACCAGAGTCGCCACGGCCGTGCCTCCGTGAGGCATATCGCCGTCACCACCGATTTTACCACTCGCCTCCTGAATTCCAATCATTCTTTCAGCGGCTTTGGGATACCAAAACCTGATGTGGCGGTCTCCGGATTGGTAGCAGGCTTGAACACAATAGAATTGATCCAGCCAGTCTCTTCTTTCCTTAAAGGCCCAGCCGTTTTCCACGCCCTCACCCATGAGAAACTTCCAACCCCGATCAAGGGATTCGGAGCTCAGGTCACCCGCAAGTTGCAACCCCAGAAGTCCGGCTCCCATACGGTAGGCATTGGTCTCATCGGTGCGGTTCGGCTTGTACCAGAAGGCTCCGGTCTCCTTGCTTTGGCAGGCATAAATGAAAGACTTCGCCCTTTCCAAGGCAAGATCCGGCACCAACACTCCCGCTTCCTTAGCGGAAACCAGTGCCTCAATTCCCATAATCGTAATCGAAAGATCCCCGGATTGCCTTGGGTTGGGATTGTATCCCCATCCGCCCTCCTCATTTTGACTCTTCAGGATTACGCTGGTCCCAGCCCGGACCGCTGGCCCGACTCGCTCATTTTTGGACTGCCCCCATGCCTCCGCCAAAGCCATCACCGCCAAGGCGTGCTGATAAAAGGTACCACTGGAAAAATCGACAATGTAGCCATCGGATCTTTTCCCGGCTTGCCTGACCAGATAATCGATTCCACGCTCCAAGGTTTGTCCGTAACGGCCCTGTCCCGGAACGTGACCTTGCACCATAAAAGCCAAGATTGAAAGCGAGGTGTTCGCAACCCAGTATCGTTCCTTGCCCCAACTGCCATCGGGCCTCTGCTCTCTTTCAAGGTAAGCCAATGCCCGGTCGATCGCTCTCCTTGCATGCGGGGTCAATTCGATTGAAGTGACCCGCTGGTTCTCCGCCAGCAGGTGGTTGGCGGTTGAGAAAATCAGCGCGAACATGCACAGCGGGCGGATGAACGCTTTTTTGAGTTTGGCTTGAATCGTCATGATTGAAAAATGATAAGGGTTATTCCTCCAATGATCCAAGCAGTTCAAAATACTCGGCGGTCATGATGCGGTACTCCGCAGGAAGCCGCCTTTGATAATCCTGCCGTATGGCTTGTCTAGCCACCTCGGCCAAATTGCGCTTGGACTGATTGGTTTTGAGATAGTTGCCGGAAACGGGACCACCTCCACCCTTAATCTGAGTGGTTTCATAATGGGTCCCATGCGGCTTGTCGAAACTGGCGGTTGACGAACCGCTGCCTTGACCGGAAGGACCACCCCCCGGCATCATCACGGGAGGGCCAAAGGGATTGGAGGAGGACGATGAACCGCTAGAAGGCTTTGCATTGCCGGGGGAAGATTGAGCGGTCTGCTGACCTTGTTGGTTCGGATCATTTCCCTGATCCCCGTTGGGCTTACCCTGATCGTTGTTTTGGCCCCCTGATGGTTTTCCGGCTTGAGAGGTCTGTGCGGCAACCGATTCGCTCGTTTCGGCCCCGAGGGCTTCTCCCTCCCCCTCGTTCCCGCCCCCGCTCGCGCTTTCCGCAGGATTCTCACCACTCAACAAGGCTTCCAAGTCCTCGTCCCCAATTTCGCCGCCACTTGAGGTTTCGCCGAAGGTCATTTCTTCGAACAATGTGGGGTCATTCATCGCCGGTTCTCCAAAGGGACTGTTTGAAGCGCTTGGCTGATCAAGATTCGTCGGCCCCAATGGTTCCGGAGTGCCTTGGGCAACCGCGGAACCCATGGCCTCGAGGGCTTGGCGGAGAAGTTCCTGAAAATCCTTCTGGGCCTCCAGGGCTGCCCCGGGGTCATTTGCGCTCAGGGCTTCGGCGCTCTTTTTCAGAACGCTTTCGGCTCCTCCCCGGTTCATTTCCTCTTTGCCCGCTTCCCTTGCGTCCCCTTCTTCGTTCTTGGCAATCTCTTCTTTTGCTCCGGCTTGGTCCTTGCCGTTTTCCATTGGGCTCGGGGCACTATCCCCGGGCAATTCCCTTTCCCCGGATGGGGTCGGGTCATCGGACGAGGCGACCGTTTCAGTCTGATCCTGGGGCTGTTGGGAAGGGTTCTCCGGTCTTTGCGGTGTAGCCGAATCCTCAGATTCCGGGTTTGGGAGATTGGCCAACGCCTCTTGTCCCAACGGATTCTCCGGTTCGGGCAAGGGATGGAATCCGGGCATTTCCTCATTCATCCCCGCAGGTTGACGATCAGCCATTTCCTCCAAGTCAAAGCCTTCCAAAGAATTCAAAACGTCCTCCAACTCTTCTTTGACGACCTGATCATTCTGATTGGGAATTTCGTTCTCAAGCATGTCTTTCAGGGCATCCAATTGAGCTTCGATTTCGGATTGTTTCTCCATCGCTTCCTGTTTGTTCACCTCGGCCAAATCTGGAGCCAACAGTTGCTCCTCACCCCATTTCATGGTTTGTTCCTCCAGGATCTCGGCATCGGTGAACAATTGGGTGAGGATTTGTTCGAAGGCAGCCCTCTTCTGCTCGTTCCCAACGTCTTTGGCCGTCTTTTTCAATTCGCCAAGAATGACGTCGATTTCCTTGGTCGCGACTTCCAAGTTATCCAAACGGCCCAGACTGCCAATGGCAGCTGCCCGCAGCCTTGCCACCGCTTCGGGAATATTCCGGGAATTGATTTGGTTCAAAACCTGGCGAGCGGCATACATTTTTTCCGCCATGGCATCCTGAATCAGTCCATTGCTTTCCAGATCCGCGATGAGGGCTTCAAGATCCTCAACCGTGTTTTGTATGGTTTTGCCGACTGCCTGCTGAGCCCGTGACTGCGAAAGCAGTTCCCGGTCATGGCCGCTCTGCGCAGACAGGAGAAGCAAGGGCCAAAGAAGGAGGGCAAGCTTGAGGAAGGGATTGTTGATCTCGTGTTTCATTCTTATTCGGATGGTTCGGAGCCGGATGCTTCAATCGCATGCTTGATGAGCATTTCTCGTCTTTCGGACTCGGCGAGGTCGCTTTGCAACTGATTGAATCGCGTGGTTATGTAAGTTTGGTATTCTGCAACGGAGAGGATTTCAACGGAACAGGTTCTCGTCACCGCCTTTCGGGAAGAATCGGAATCAGGCGCAACCTCGGAAACTTCCACGGCGATCTCGATCAAGTCGCCACTCCTCAGATCGGACAAATCCTCCTGGATTTTCCAGCGGAGTGGCCAAGTTCCCGAACGCGGAAACGGCAAATCCTTCTGGCTATCGTTGGTTGGCGGAGTTCCCAGAGAAATGCGATGGCGATTCTTCTCTCCATTCAATCGGTACAGAATTGCAAATTCATACAGTCCGTAATCATCCGATGCCCGAACCGTCAAATCCAGGGTCTTTTGAGGAGTTGCCTGCACCGTCGAACCAGGCGAAATCAGGGTGACCCTAGGCTCGAGATCTTCCCTCAGACTAAGCTTATGAATTTGCCCCTTGAATTCCATACCCCGTTCACTTTCCCTAAAATTAAGTTGGTAAACGCCTGATTGCCTGGCGATCCAAGAGAACTTCACGGCCATTCCTCCCCTCTCAATTTGACCGGCAAGGGAGAATTCTTCAGGGCCATAAAGAGTGGCTTCCGAAATCGCCGAACTCATTTCCACAAGCCAAGTCAAACGAGAACCTTCCGGAACCGCGCTGGAGAGATTTTTCGTCTCATAAGCGGGCAAACCCGTGTAGGATGGGGGTGAGACTGCGAGACTTTGCTTCTCCGCGACAGGGGGGGACACCACGGTGACCGACCCCGGATCCCTGCGAGAATGGGAAAACGCATCCCCAATCTCAAAAAAATACTCGAAGGACTCCTCCACCTTATTTACGGAATAGGTGAAACCTCCATCCTCATTACGGACGAGCTTGATTTGCCTCCAGGATTCACTGCCCTCGGATCGTACGAAAACCATCCCCTCTTCGGGCACTTTTCCCCTGACTCCCAGCGAGAGCGAAAGTTTCGACCCCTTGGCTACGGTCGTACCACCGGGAATTTCAAAAAGGATCGTCTCCGTGGGATAGGCTAGATTCCATCCCAGATAACGTTTCATCGCGACGCTCATCGAATCGCCGAACAGGAGACAGAAGAACAAAAAGACCGAGATGGAAACCGTGGTTCGTTTGAGACTCTTCCTCAGGTCCGTGAAATCAACCGTTTTGGAAAAATCAATGGAACCGGACGCTTGCGCGGCTTGCTGGCTGACCAGACCAAGCAACTCCTGAGATCCCGATGCCTTGGGGATGGGGGAAACGATCTGGACGTAATTGATCAAAAGAGAACCCATTTGCGGAAAGTGTTTTTCCACCCGACTGGCCCAATGAAGGGCATCGAATGGTTTCAGACGAAGAAACCATCGCTTCCTGCCCTGCCAAACGAAGAGGGCCAAAGCCAGGAGCAAGAAGGACCATCGCCCCATCCGAGGCAGGTCGAGCATACGGTCCAATCCGAAGAGAACCAGAAGCAAGGGAGGAAGGAAGAGCAAGGCCCAGGCAAGGCCCTTGGCATGAACGCGCAAACGCTCACGACGCCATAACCGCATCAACCTTTCTTGAAGCGGATCGTCGTTTGCCGTTTTCTCGTTGATACTCATCGTTTACACCAAACGTAACCTTCGACGAAGCCACCACTCCGATCCGGCGACAAGTAAAAGAAGAAGATAAAGAAGGGGATGATCCCATAGGCGGAGCGTAATTTCGCGAACCGACCGGGGGCGCCTCTCTTCGATTTTTGTGGAAATCGTACCTAGATCATCGAGGCGAATCACTTCTCCCGAAGACTTTTTCGCAATCTGCTCGGCAACGTCCAGACGCATGCCCGGGCGACGCATTTCCAGGGATTCCTCAAAGACGGAAAACCGAATGACGTTTGCCTTATCCTTGTCCAGACCCGTAGCGACGATCTCATAATCACCGGGATCCGGAGGCAGATAGTATGCCTGAAAGAAGCCTTTGGCTCCCGGTACCGGGCGTAAATCCAACTCCCGGTCCTCGAAGGAGGAATCATCGACCTTAGCTACGGTTACGGTGAATTTTTCATCTTCCACCGGTTCGAGATAATCATCCAAGACATCCGCATGGAGCCGGACGGACTCCCCCGCCGAATATCGATTGCGATCGACTTCCAAGGTGATTCTCTCATTACCGCCAAGCAACCGGGACAAAGTCATGAACTGGATCGTAGTGGACCAGAAGCTTTCATGGTATTGGCGACCCACTGTTTTTCGCAAACGCCAAAGTAATTCAGTGCCGACGAACATCGATTTTCCGGCTCCGAACCTCTGCCAGGCGACCAAAGGATAAGGCAAGCCATCCACTCGCTTCCGCCCAAGCGTCACCAATACGTTCGCACCGGGTTTGGCCGTGACGGATGGGGCCTGATACAAAGGCGAAATCTGAGACCACAACTTGCGGGCCATGGACTCCTCCACTCCGAGCGTGGCGATCCTTCCCAAAAGACCTTCATCAGTGGGCGAAGCAACGAGCTCGTTCGGAACCGGCACCCATTGGTCTCCCCTCAGCTTGACCGGAAGCAGGTCTTCAATGGGTGAGCCTCGATAACTTTGGGGCGTATGAGCCGCCCCCCCCAACATCAGCATGGCTCCGCCCAACCGGTTCACCTGCTTGACCATCCACTCCATTTGCTTTCGCTCGAAATACCTGGAATCGACGTCCCCGAGGATCACAAGGTCAAAATCGAGAGTGGATTCGCCAACCGCCGGAAATTCGCTGATGTATTCCGGCGAATACTTGGCGAGGTCGGGATCTCCCTTGGTCATGAGAAACTTGACCTCCAGCCTTGAATCCCTCATCAGCACGGTTCGCAGGTATCGGTATTCCCAGCGAGGGGCTCCCTCCACGTAAAGAACCTTCACCTTATCGTCCAAAAAGGTAAGGAATCTTTCCTCCTTGTTATTGGTCAAGGAGATTTCATTTTCGACACCCTCCAGTTCCAACTGCAGCCTGACCCGCCCCTTGCGAGTCTGTCCCTTCAGGGGGATTTCCACAATTTGCTGCCCCCCCACATAGGTGATCAATTGGCGAGAGACCTCCTCATCTCCCAGACTGATTACCAGATCGGTCGACATCCCATCCAACTCGGGCGTGGAGGACAACTGAACCTTGAGCGGGATTTCCTCTCCGGGGAAGACCCGGTCCCGAAAGTGAACCGAAAGGATGGCGGCATCGGGAGAATTCGACTTTCCAATCGGCACGGGGAAGACCGCCACCCCTCTTCGACCAAGCTTACCGGCAACGCCAACCGGATCAATGCCTTCATTCCAAGCCATGTCGCTGAACAGGAGAACTGCGGACACGTCCTTCTCCTTCAGTTCGTCCATGGCCGATCCGATCGCAGAGCCGCCCGCTTGGGGAGCCTCATCCCTTAGGCCCTCCACGCTTGCCGACTTCAGCTCATTTCCAACTGTCAACACCTCGATTTCATGATCATCCCCCAGTTGCGCAAGAACACTTTCGGAAGATCCCGAAAAGGCCTGAATTGCCTTTCCCCACCTGCTTTCGTCGCCATCGTCGCTTATGCTCATGCTCTCGGAACGATCCAGCAGAGCAAAAACCCGGCTTTCGCCTTTTTTTTCAAATTTAAAATGAACCTGAGGCTGCAGGAGAGCCAACACCAGAAGCGCAAGCCCGCTGAATCGCAGAAGAACAAGCAGGCCTTTCTTGCTCGGAAAAGATTCCCTGTAACAGGACCATCCCACGAAGACGAACGCGCCGACAAGGGCAAAACCGAGGAAGGTGGGGGGGAGGGCATTTCCAAGCTTCCATTGAACGGCGCTGATTTCCTCAACCCCGATCATTTTACCCAAAGCGCCGTATAGAGAATCAACCATAGCCAACTATTGCTTCACTCCGACTCCGAAACCGGTTCGAATGACGGGAGCTCTCCGTTGCTTCCTTCTGGTTAACTCCGTGGACAATGCGGACTGCCCGGCAAAAAGGAGCAAGGCCGCCAATGCGAAGAAACTACCCAAATGCGTCTGATTCACCGAGCTTTCCGTCGAATTCGGATCACTGATCACCTTAACCTCCGTTCCCTTGAGGAATTCTTGCAATTCGGAGACCGTAGCGGGCTCGAGATTGCTCTCTTTGGAATCCAAATTCGCTGCAAGCAATTCGACCTCCGCATTTTCTCCAAGTTGCAACTCATGAAAACCAGGCAACTCCGCTTGACTCAGGATGAGTTCGAGGTACTTCTCGTCTCCCGCCACTTCCCGTCGCATGGGAACGCTGACCTGCCCATCGGGATGATGAAGTTTGGGCTCAGCGCCCAAACGATTCGCCTGGACGGTGATGCTCATGGATTCACCGATTCGAAGCACTCGCTGGATTCCGCTCCCCGACAATTCATGAAGCAAAAGATGAAACAGGATCGGACCAACCGGATTCAACGGAAGCGAACTCCATTCACGCCCGGGGCCTGTGGTGAAAAGAGCTACCTTTCCCCTGCCCGCCTCATGCATGAGAAGAAAGGGTTTGCCGTTGTCCAAAGTGAGCAGAATCTTAGAGTCCGCTCCGACGGCAACGTCATGATAACCGGCAACCTGAAAATCGGAGATTTCCGCTTGCAACCGATTCAACTCCAGACCAAACGGGTCGGATTGACCGAAAACTCGGACTTGGTGACTCTGACCCGCATCGGGCGTGACCGAAGAATTCCAAGTTAGGGGAACCAATGCGCCAATCGTTCTTTCGGCTGAAAAAGCGTCCATTTCACTTCCGGCATAGACCAAGAGACCGCC
>Ga0163109_10001096_pt1 | contig 21422 bp, 39 predicted proteins | sample CRUFie1St13metaG_FD_108704 | JGI IMG/M metagenome (GOLD analysis project Ga0163109, IMG submission 108704) | Marine microbial communities from the Costa Rica Dome - CRUD Field 142mm St13 metaG | ecosystem: Environmental > Aquatic > Marine > Oceanic > Photic zone | place: Costa Rica: the Eastern... | reverse complement strand
TGACGGAAACAAAACAATTTATTCAATTTTACGGCATGAGTAGTAATGCCGCAAATACAAAGCATTTTGGTGGACTTAAAGACTATCGTTCATCAGAAGGCCGTGAAGTACTTGTTCCTTATAGGGGCGATATTGCGGCTACAGTGCAGGATTTACTAGGCGGATTGCGTAGTACATGCACTTATGCAGGCGCATTAAGGCTAAAGCACCTTATGCGATGCACAACATTTGTACGTTGTACTCAACAATTTAACGGAGTATATGCTACAGATGATAAATAAATGTGTACAAAGAGAAGAGCTCAATGTACATGCAGGGCCCATAAGGGACTGTAAAATATAAATCTTGCTTATAAAAGGAGAAAACAATGACAAGACTAACAACTCTAGACCTACCCTCAATACATAGACACTTTGTAGGATTTGACAGACTATTCGACGATATGGACAGAATGTTTGAAAATTCTAAGAGTCAAGGGTATCCACCATACAACATAGCACAAATCAACGAAAATGAATATATGATTTCATTAGCAGTTGCAGGCTTTGGTATGGATAACTTGTCAATCGAAAAGGACAAAACTGTTCTTAAGATTGAAGGTACAGCACCAAAAGGTGATGACGAAGTAAATTACTTACACAGAGGAATTGGCGGACGTTCATTCCGTAGGGAATTTACACTTGCTGATCACGTAGATGTACACAATGCTGAACTTAAAAACGGCATGCTTAACATTCATCTAAAGCGTGAAGTACCAGAAGAACTACAACCTAAGAAAATTAAGATCAATGAAGGTCTTACAATCGAAGGCGAAAGCAAGTAAACAGTCTAGGGGGAGTGTAATATCTCCCCCAAGCAAAGGAAAGATGATATGAGTGTAGAACTAGAAACAGAAATTAATGTAAAGGAAAAGATTAAGGAAGTTGTCCAAGAACCGGGCAAATATAAAGTAATCTTTGCCAACGACAACGAGACTCCAATGGATTTTGTTGTTGAATTACTAGTGGATATTTTCAAACATTCTAAAAAAACAGCTGAAGAGCTAACTCTAACTATCCACGAAAAAGGCTCAGCAGTAGTAGGTATATACGTATTTGAAATAGCTGAACAAAAAGCAGTAGAATGTACAAAGATTTCAAGAGAACATGGCTTTCCATTACAGGTGGCAATTGAAAAAGAATAGTATAAATACACTAGTAAATTGAATGATAACTATTACAAGGAGTAATTAAATGAGTTTAGCATCACTAACACAGGCCGCTCATCAAAATGCAGAAAGATCAGTTTTCGCAAGAGAAATGATGTCAGGCAATATGAGCCCTGAAAAATATAAGACATATTTGTATAATATGTGGTTAATTTACGACATCTTAGAAGATGTTGCACTAAGTATGGGTTGCTTTGGACCAGAAGATCCAGCAATGCCAGATGACGATCTACCATTAGATGGTTTAATCCAAGCAGACGATATTTGGGCGGATTACACAGAATTAGGTGGAACAGAAGAAAACCACCCTACAGTAGTACCTACTACTGAAGCATACAGAAGTCACATTATCAAAAACTGTCAGCATGACAAAGACAAATTGTTTGCACACGTTTATGTAAGACACATGGGCGATCTAAGTGGCGGACAAATGATTAAGGACAAAGTTCCTGGATCAGGTAAAATGTATCAGTTTGCTGATATGACACATTCTGTAGATGAAATGAAAAACTTAATTCGTAAGCGTACTAAAGATAGTATGGCTGACGAAGCAAATAAGGCTTTCGATTTCGCAACAAAGATCTTTGAAGAACTAAACGCTTTAACCTACTAAAGTAAAGTAAGGAGAGTAAAGTGATCTGGGATCAACTCGTCGACTGTCAAAAAGCTATCATTCAAATGTTCGATGCCCACGGTACTGAAATTGATGAGCCAGGAATGGCTCATTTTAATCGTGCTGATGGGGGTTGGATAAACAGAGTATGGGAAAACGAACATGTTCGAAGAGCTCATATTGATGTAGTTGACGCAAGAGATTCCAAAGGTTTGTGGATGATGCATGTATGTGTATTTCCACAACTTAACAATAACGGACCTATTTACGGATTTGACGTTATTGCAGGAAAGTCCAAAATGACTGGTGCTTTCCATGATTTTTCTGCTAGTTCTGGCGGAGAAGATCACCCTATGGTTCAGTGGTATCAGAGTGCAGTACAAGACTTTGTGCCAGAAAAAAAGCGTGAGTTACCCGAGTGGGCAACTAACATCTTTACTCCAAGTATGATTGCGGCGAGCAATGTAAAGGAAGAAGAAGCAACTGTTATTATTCAACTGGCGCTAGACAATCTTGAAACGTACTTTGATTCCATTGGCCAATATACGGGTTATGGTGATAGAGATCTAACTATTGCAAGTCAAAACTATTACTGCCATAACCAGCAACAAAATCCACACACTCCAAGAGTAATGAAAAGCCTAGGGCTAAATGAAGCAGACGTAGATAAATTCTGCACAGACATGCTCTTTCCTAAGATTAAATAGTCAGTTTATATCACCCTACAAACACGTAAATATTGTTAGTAGAGCGTGAGGGCGCCTTACTCCAAAGTCTAAGGAGTTTATGATTGATCGATCCATTCACCGCAGTCGCGGCCGCAACAACAGCATTCAACACAGTTAAAAAGTTTGTACATGCTGGACAAGAATTTGAAAACGTTATGGGCCAAATGGGCAAATGGTATACCAGTGTATCTGATTTCCGTAAAGGCCAAGCACTACAAAAGAATCCACCTATCTTTAAAAAGTTACTAGCCGCAGGCTCAGTAGAAGAAGAAGCACTAAATTTATTAATACACGAAAAGAAAATTATGGAAATGGAGAAAGAACTTCAAACCATGTTGAATATGCGTTTTGGCTTTGGTACTTGGGATGAGCTTAAAGATATGCAACGCAAGATAAGAGCGAAGCGTGAAAAGGAAGTATATAGGCAAGCAGAAGCTAGGCAAGCATTTATAAATGGATTAGCTATTGTTGTACTATTAACAATATCTGCCGCAATGCTAGTAGGACTATTTTACTTTGTAGGAAAGGCGAGAGGAATATTCTAATTGAACGTATACACTTATGGAAATTTTACGTTCGTAAATGATTATAATAAATGCACCTTATACAGAGACGGCAAAATACTTTTTATGGGCAATAGCTGGTCTGGTATAGTACAGTTTCTGCAATATACAAATAACGCTCCGGAAGTAAGACAAATGTTCAGTCAACAACTAGAACAAAGAGAAAAGCCTAGATATACTAATTCAGAAGCCCAGGTAAAAAAATGATACATGCATTTTTATTAGTTGTAATACTAGGTTCAGGAGATACTGCAAAACAACAACCTAATCCAATGTATTTTAGAAGTATTGATGTTTGTCAGTATTATGCAAGACGTATACCTAGACAGTATGGAAACTATGGATACAAAGATTTAGTGCCAGCCGAACATAGGATTACAGCATATTGTAAACCTGTGTACGTTAAAGACGGAGATTATGTATATGATCATTGAATTAGCAATGGCAGGTATGCTACAATGTTCTCTAGTAGATCAACGTTTTAAGAACGAAGATATCTATTGTTTTTACCAATGCCAAGATTCCTCAAGAGAATTTGCAAGCACACTTAAGAATTATCGCTGTCCTAAAACTTTATATGCAGACAGAGCCGCACTTCTGTTCAAGCACAGAGATCATAAAGCTAACAAATGGACTGAAGAAGATATTAATAAAGTGCTAGGAAAGTAACTATACTAGCTCGTATTTCTTTGCTTTAGCAATAAAAGTAACCCTTCCTAATTTGAGTGCCTTTGCGGCTTTAGTTTGATTACCTGAGTGGGTGCTTAGAGCTTCCATAATACGACTTCGTTCTAAATCAGCAACTTCTTCTGCTAGGTCTGTGTTTAATTCAATGTGTGAAAATGCATCATCTAGTGATTCCCAGAGTACATCTTGTTCCGTTTTCCAATCCACCATATACATATTTATAAAATCATATATTAAAGTTTTTATATACGAAAGTATATTAACTACAACTATTAAGTAGGTGTAAAATAATTTACACCTAAATATAAATAAAGTAGTAGAGCGTGAGGAGGCAAAAGCGGTTTCAAAAAAAATCTGAGGTAAATATATATGAAGGAGTCTGACAAGATGTACAAAATTGTTTTATATGTAGTCGTCCCAGTATTGTTACTAATCAGCAAACCTGTAGCCGCTGAACTTACTTGGAGTTTTAAAAGTCCTGCTTTCCATCATGGAAATGGTTACTCATCACACGTTTTAAGTGTTGAGCAACTACAACATAATAGGAAGAAGGATTTAGAAGACGAGGCAAAAGCAGAGGCAAGGAGATTAGAACGAGAGTTAGAAAATACTACCCTGAACAAATTTGTTAAAAACGTTGAGTCAAGAATTTACGCAACATTATCAAAACAAATGGTAGATAGTATGTTCGCTGATTGCGGGAATAGTTGTGCAAACAGTGGATCGGCAGAAATCGAAGGCTCACAAATATCGTGGGTTAAAGACACTACTACAGGAGCGATTACGCTTACTGTAATAGAAGAAGACGGAAGCACAACAACTATCGAAATACCAGGATCAGGGAATTTTAACTTTTGAACAAGATCTTAATTATTATAGGCTTATTGTTACTAACTGGATGCAGTGGAACAATGCAAAAGTCGCTGGCAATAAAGGAAAACGCTGGCTCACCAAGAGTTCAGCCGGCTCCATTAGCTGACAGGATGATCGCAGTCCCTGAGTTAGACGGCAAGAAAATTACTATCGCAGTTTACAGTTTTAGTGATAAAACTGGGCAACGTAAACCTGCAGATAATATTGCTAATCTATCTAGTGCAGTAACACAAGGATCCGAAGTCTGGGTGATTAAGGCACTACAAGAGATAGGCAATAAGACATGGTTCGAAGTTGTTGAACGTATAGGTATGGATAACTTGATTAAAGAAAGACAGTTGATCCGTAACACTAGACAAGTATACGAGAAAGACTTACCGAACGGTCCAAGAGCATTGAAACCAATGGTGTTTGCAGGACTAATACTTGAAGGCGGCATTATTGGTTACGACAGCAACGTAGCTGTTGGAGGAGTTGGAGGTCGATACTTAGGCATAGGTGCTCAGACAGAGTACAGAGTTGATACAGTCACAGTAGTGATGAGAATTGTATCAGTTAGCACTGGAAAGGTGCTATTGAGTATTGCAACGGAAAAAACCATTGCAAGTTCAAGGTCTGGAGCAGACGTTTTTAAGTTCCTAGATATGGGGACTAAATTAATAGAATCGGAGACAGGTTATTCTGTTAACGAGCCAGTAAATTACGCTGTAAGGGCGGCTATTGAAGCAGGTGTAGTTCAACTGGTATATGAAGGTGAAAAGGAAGGACTTTGGAAGTTTAAGGATACAACATACCATGGAAGTACACCTAAAGAGAGACCACTGCCAATTAAGGAAGCATTGGAAAGATGGCCCGAGGCGAGATTGTACTGTAATGAGAGAGATTTATGTTGGCCTGTAGCTGAAGAAAGTAAACAAACAATAACAACGAGGGACAACAATGACAAGAAAGTACATCCAAAATAGCTTTATAGCTGTAGTACTACTATCTATCTTTACTGTTACTCCTGCTTTGGCTAACGACATTTACATCGAGCAAGTAGGTGACACATTAGACTTAGACATTACGCAAGACGGAGCAAACAACGTAATAGGTACATCATCAACAGATGTTAATCTAGATGGTGACGATATGACGTTTGCTATAACACAAACAGGTGACACCAACACAATCGTAGCAGATATTCAAGGTAACAGTTATACTGGTACATGGGTATTTACTGGCGACAGCAACACAGTAGATTTAAGTTGTGATAGCACAAGCGGAACAAATTGTGAAAACATAACTTTAAATATTACAGCAACTGGTGATTCAAACGAATTTACATTTGACATTGGCGATACTGCTGATGCAGATGGATCAACAATAGGCTTTACAGTTACAGGAGATGGTAACATAATTAATGCTAATGTTGATGGTGAGAGTGCTTTGATCGCGGTAACTGTAAACAATGCTTCGAGTACAGCAAGTGGCGGTGCGTCAAGTGGAAACAATCTATCTTCAAGTGGATCAGGAAACGTAGTTGACATTAATATAAGTGGCAACGGTGACGTAAACGGACACACAGTGAAAATAGATGCAACAGGTGGTGCTAGTAGTTACACGGTTACACAAAGTGGAGTTAACGACAATATGGTTGACGCTGACTTTGCTGGTGATGATCAAGACGTAGACATTACACAATCTGACTAAGGAAAACGGCATGGCGCCAAACAAGTATACATGGTTTCTGCTCGGTGGTTTAATTGTATTAGCCCTACTCATCAAACCAGCGTACGGAAATGTAGGAGAGATCGGACAGATAAGTGGATCCGGTGTACTTGAAAGAGGAAAAGACATCGTTATTGAAGGTAACGCAGGAGTTGGCGTTCAATCAATGGACGAAGCAGTCACAGCCAATGGTACAATGCGTATCGACTTTGTTGACGAAACCCGAGTTGAACTTACTGAACAATCGAGATTAGTTATTGATGAATTTGTATATGACCCTGCTAATGATGTAGGGTCATTATCAATTAAAGCGTCATTAGGAACAGTAAGGTACGCATCTGGACAAATTGCTAAAAAATACAAACAAAATGTTAAGATAAGAACACCTAGTGCAACTATTGGTGTACGTGGTACTGACTTTGCTATGGTTGTAGACGAAATGGGCGGATCAATGATTACGCTGTTACCTAGTTGCGACACAGCAGGAATGTGTTATGTAGGTGAAATAACTGTAGAAACAGATGCTGGTATGGTTATACTTAACCAAGCATTCCAAGCAACAGCAACAGTACACGGTATGCGTAAACCAACAAAGCCGGTTATTTTAGATATATCAGAAGATCAACTTAACAACTTATTGATCCTACGTAAGCGTATGCCTATTGATGAATACAATGAAGAAGAAATGCAAAAACGTAGAAAACTAGCAGACTTTTTAGGTGTAGACTTTTTAGAGTTTGATGGGCTAGACGGTGATGCTCTTAAAGATAGTATTGAAGGTATTTGGAAAACAGCACTAGACGAAACAGACTTTATGTTAGCAGACATGCTTCATGACATGCTAGATAAATTAAATGCGGCACTAGCGGCATTATTCCAAGACGAACTTGCAAGACAGAATAAAAGATTATTAACCAATGTTCCAACAGTAGGTTTTGATCCAGAAACACAAATTAGGTTAGATCTAATAGAGCCACATTGGGTATGGATACGTGAAGACTTTGAACAAGGTGGATATATTAGATTACGATTAAATACTAGATACGATTATACACTAGATATACAGCAAGGGGAGTTCTTTCTATATGACTATAGACTGGGTAGCGAAGGCACTAATAGTATTTCTATTACTCAAACCAACAACTAGTTGGGCAAATGATATCTATCTTAATCAGATAGGTGATGATATCACTATGACTATTGTACAAGATGGTGACAATAATAAGATTGGTGCTCTAGGTAATTTGTCAGGACAGGCTACAATAGGAACTCTTGATGGTGGCTCATTTTCTTATACACAAACCGGCGACAATAATGAACTAGGTTTATATAATGTTGATGCAGGTACAAGTAATGTTACGTCAGTGCAAACAGGTGACGGCAATGAAGCAGTAATAGATTGTCACGGTGAAGATTGTACTATGAGTCTGACACAAACAGGTAACAATAATACTGCACACTTGGAATCAGGTTCAAGTTATTCAGATAGCAATAACAATATTACAGGTACACAAACTGGTCACAATCAAGATATCTATCTAGAAGTAAACAGTGGTAGTAATAATACTATAACAGCAGAACAATATTGCACTGAAGGAGCTAACTGTACAACAAGCGACATGGATGTAAATATAGCAGGTAGTACAAATTCAGTTGCAGTAGTACAAGGTAGGTTATACAATAATAATCAAGGTTCGCTTAGTACAGATAGTAAGGAACCAGGCGGACTTAACATGGACATTGATATCACTGGAAGTAACAACAGTCTAATGATGAGTCAGCGTAATCAAAATGCTAACCATGCACACAATATAGATGTTGATATAAATGGAAATTATAATAGTGTGTTTGGAACACAAGTTGGCTCTGGTAACAAAGATATAGACATTGACCTTAGCGGAAATGCAAACTCTGTATCAACAGTACAAGGTGGTAATGGCAGTCATAGTGCAACATTAAATTTGTCTGCACCATATGGTCCTGCATACTCAATTAATTTGACACAAACCGGAAACACATCACAATCTTACACAATGTCAGGCACATGTTCTAATCCAAATGGCTGTGCTTATACCGTCACTCAAAATTAAATAAATACAGTATGACGAAGTATATCACACACTGGGCCGTGGTGTTTATTACGGCTTTTATTATGATAGGGTTGCACTATAACGATGGCTCTCTAGTGCAAACTGCTCGCCTTAAGCAATTCGATCTACTTCAGCAAACTGATAAGGCAACATTATCCCAAGATATAGGTGTCGTTACTATCGACGAAGCCGCCATTGAAAAGTACGGGCAGTGGCCTTGGAAGCGTGATATACTTGCAGATATAATCTGGAAACTTCGCGAGGCAGGTGCTGGCATTATCGTAATTCCTATTATCATGTCAGAGACAGACAGACTAGGCGGTGATGTTCCTTTAGCAGAAGCACTTGCGGGTAACGGTGTTGTGATAGCACAAACTGGAACTACCCAAACCAATCGTAATGCGGTCCCTAGAGGCATTGCGAAAATTGGAGATCCCTTGCCATATATGTTTGAATGGCCAGGTATGTTAGGACCAATCCAATTGCTAGGAGATAATGCTGACGGTGTAGGCGTGTTGAACACTAACCCAGAGATCGACGGCGTAGTACGTAGAGTACCTCTCATTATGCGTATCGGCGAAGATACGTATCCCGCTTTGGCAATTGAAGTTATTCGTGTAGCAACAGGAAATCCTAGTTACCAAGTAAAGGAAGCTGGTGGTGGAATTGAAGCAGTACGAGTTCCTGGTTACCCAATTATAAAAACTGATCCTAATGCACAGATATGGTTACGTTGGAATAAGCAATTTGAAACTATTAGTGCGGCTTCAGATGATTATAAATTATTTGAAGGTAAGACAGTTATTATAGGAGTAACCGCAGAAGGCATAGGTGGTTTAATCGCTAGTCCGACTGGACCACAACACAATTATATACCGGCGGCAGTAACACTTCAAACTGTGATAGATGGCGATCAAATTGAGCGTCCCTATTGGGCATTCTTAGCAGAGCTTATCACTACCGGACTACTTGGCATAGCTTTAGTGTTGGTGGGAAGGTTTGCCCCTTACTGGTTAGCTGGAGGACTATTGGTTGTGTTTGTGGGAGGACTCGCCTATGGAGTGCATTATGCATGGGTAAATTACTTGTATCTATTAGATGTAACAATGCCTATGGCAACCGTATTCATAGTAGGCTTACATGCTATATTCAATAGGTTTGTAAGTGAGTATGCACAGAAACAAGCGATTAAGAAACAGTTCGCAGGATACGCAAGTCCGACAGTAGTGCGTTTATTACAAGAAAATCCTGCACTTATCAAAGAAGGTATGAAGAAAGAAGTAAGTATTCTATTTTCAGACTTACGTGGCTTTACACCATTAGGTGAAAGTTTTGGAGATGATGTAAAAGGACTGACAAAAATTATGAACGGCTATATGGATGCAATTACACAACCTATATTAGATAGTGACGGTATGGTGATAAAGTATATCGGTGATGCAAGTATGCATGTACACAATGCACCAATAGATGATCCAGAACATCCTAAAACAGCAGTTCAATGCGGACTTAATATGTTACATGCAGTGGAGAAATTTAATGATAAGATCACTTCTGAAGGAAGACCTCCCGTTGGTATGGGTGCTGGTATCAATACTGGACTTGGATATCTTGGAGAGATGGGATCAACAAAAAGACACTCATACGATGTACTAGGCGATAGTGTTAGCACAGCCGCACGTATAGAAAGTAAATGTAAAGAGTATGGGTGTGTATTACTTGTTGGTGATGCAACATACCAACAAACTAAAGACGACTTCTTTTATTTAAAAATAGATGACCTAGCAGTAAAAGGTAAAACAGTAGGCATTACTATTTGGACAGTATTAGATAACATTAAACCAGCGTGGCGAACAGCACAACGCAAACATCAACAAATGCATCAGGCATATTTGAAACAGGATTTTGACGAAGCAATTAAACTATGTAACTTATTACATAATCACTTTGATGGTAGAATGTCAGACTATTATGATATGTGGATAGAGCGTTGCGAATTTCAAAAGACTCAAGACTTACCTAAAGATTGGAACGGAGTATTCATTGCAACAAGTAAATGATGAAGATTATACTTTAGACTTAGAAGAAAGAGTAATAAGTCTTAAAGCACGTATTAGAGAAATGAAAATGAAAATAGGCGATTATGACCATCAAGGACGTAAGGAACCTAAGATAGATTTTCATAGAGCACCTGCTCCTGAAAAGCCAGAAATACTAGCAATTAAAGCAAAGTTACTTGGACGAACGTGACTCGTGGTATTCTTTCCAATATTTCATACGCTCATTAAAACTTAATCTTAGAGCTTCATGCTCTTTAATTTTTTCAACGTAATGATTAATCTCTACAGTCTTTGCAGGCGCATCTGAAGCACACATCGTTAACACACTCCTCGCAGTCGCTATCTCTGTGGCACTTGTGGCCACATGTTTCACACTTTGGTTCTTCTCTTAGTGATTTTGACATCTTGGATTTCCTTTTTCATTTTTTCAATAGTATCAAGATCTAAATCTAACTTCTTTCCTGTCATTCTTTCATATTGCTCTTTGAATTCAAGAACCATATTCAACTTTTGTGTAAGCCTGATCATATCATTGTCAAGCATACGTATACGATCTATTAATCCTATAAGTGTTCTATTTGCTTCACCTATAACAGGATCAATTTCTGTTGTTACCCATTTCCACACATAGTACACGAAGTAGCCAAGGCCTACTGCGGCGACTATTGGAAATCCATACTCGCTTACTACTTTGGCTAAATCTAATTCCATGAACTATGCTGTCTCCTTCTGAGCTTTGCTCTCTTCGTACTTCTTAAGCAGAGTGCTTACTTCGTCAGTTTTAACTAACCAGCCATGTTCGTTTACAATGAAAACATCACCGGGTCTATAAAGATAATGATCTTTATGTGATCCATCTTTTGCTACACCCATTACTTCGCCTTCCCAGTCGCCTTTTACTTTAAAACCTTTTCCTGGTATACTATCTATAGTATAATCTACCCACATCATCTAATCTCTCCTCGCATCTTCCTTACCTTCATTTGCGGCAAGTCTGTCTATATTGGGCTTCACGTTTAGAGCATAGCTCATCAGAGTATCAATTTTAACTAAATCATTGTTCATTGTTTGTACACGATTATCAAGACCCATAATAATGCCTTTCAGTCCTTTTACAGACTTAGTTACACCATTTAATATGAATGCTAGAGTTGTAAAGACAAATAAGCCAGATGCTATCGCCCCAGCTATTGGGAAACCTACATCTGATATAAGTTTTAAAATATCCATTCTACTTTGCCCTCTATACTTCGTTGACCCTAATTGTATTTAGCCACATCTGCAATGCAATTTGTATGCAAAAATAAATACTTTCATATAATTATATTTCACCAAGGAGTTAACATATGATACAAGGTTTTAAATTACCAAAAGTTACATTTAAAACTAGAGTTCGAGACGATGAGAACTCAGAGTTTCGTTGGCAGGATATGACTACTGACGATTACTTCAAAGGCAAGCGGGTAGTACTGTTTAGTTTACCTGGTGCATTTACCCCTACATGTAGCGAGTATCAGCTACCTGGGTTTGAAGAGAGTTACGATGACATTCGTAATCAAGACATTGATGAAATCTATTGCATGAGTGTTAATGATGCATTTGTAATGAATGCTTGGGCAAAAGACCAAGACATTAAAAATGTAAAATGTATACCAGATGGCAGTGGAAACATGACACGTTTCCTAGGAATGCTAATTGGTAAGAATCATTTGGGCTTTGGATTACGCAGTTGGAGATTCATGTGCATTGTAAATGATGGAGTTGTTGAGCAATGGTGGCAAGAGCCAGGTATTAACAACGATGGTAATGATGACGACCCATACGAACAGTCAACGCCTAAAAACTGTTTGGACTATCTTAAGAGTCAACACTAATGAGCGGTCAGCGGAGATGGCTCAAAATCTGGGCTAGAACCGTTGGCATGCCTGTTGGCATCAACGATGATGACAAGCCCGAGTTTCTTCCTATTACACAATCAGATGTAAGAAAGGCTTTAGCTTTTAGAACTTTCTGGATTGTGCTACATGTCTTAACCTGTACATTTATTATTGCAGGTAACGGACGGTTCTTAGGTTTGTGGTAATGGATGTTGATTTCAAAGAATGTTGTAGATTGTTTTGGATGGTAAAAGGACATTTAAATGCATCGGACGATACAATACGTAGTTCATACGATGGTTACTTCAAACGCCTTTGGTACAATAACGAAGCATATTTAAAAGAAGAAGGCTTTGAAGAAGCATACAATAAGAAAGTCAATGGGTGAGATTCTATCTATCACAATGCGAATATAAATGGACACATGCTCACAAGCCAATGGAAGATCTTTGGGTACGTAGAGAGCTAGGCGAAGAACTTTCTAAGTATATTGCAACCAAAGGTTACAATTTATCATTAATCAGATCTAATTCGCAGACAATGCCAGAAGATATATACTGTCGTTGTGACATATATGTTGACATTCCAGATGACAAGCAAGCAACATTATTTGCACTTAAATATAACAACGCACTACCATTGAAAAGAGGACAACGTGATAACGAATATTGGTAAAGAAATAGTTGATACTATTGTAAAGGACGATCCTGTTCGTCCACATTTGGATACTGACTTTAGGACTAGTAGCCATAGAGAAGTGTATGCATTATACGAAGACAAGTATGCAGAATATGATAATCCAGACGAAGATATAAAAGCAATAATCTGTGTAGCATATACAAATGAAGTTCCTAAAGATGAAGTCGAACTTGATATGTTTAGTCAAGTTGCATGCCAAGACGGCCAAAGGGGACACATTGCAGTTTTTTATACAGTATGGAGTTACTCAAAAGGTGCTGGTAGAGAAATAGTAAATTCTGTAGCAAAGCAGTTACATGATAGTAAACGTGCTACTAGGTTTGTTACTCTTAGTCCATTAACTGAAATGGCTGAACGTTTTCATATTAGAAATGGTGCAAAACTACTAGAAAAGCATAAAACTTGCCAAAATTTTGAATATATTTTGTAACCAAAACAGTTGACTTATAGATAGTAATAGTGTATACTATAAAACATAATAAGGAGTCGAAATGTTTGTAGAAGTTATTGGTGGATCAAATTCTCAGAAAAAGCATACCAAAAATATGGTTGAATATTGTGCTGATAAATTGATGCCAAGATTACAGAATTTAGATATCACAGTTCATTTATGTAAGCCAAAAGGTGCTATGGGTTTCTGTTTAGAGCTAGAAGACAATAGAACATTTGAACTTGAAATTGATCGAACACAACCGCTACGTCAACTGCTTGAAACTGTAGCACATGAAATGGTACATGTAAAACAGTATGCAAGACGAGAATTGAATCCTAACAAAGAAGTTTGGTTAGGTAAAACTTACAATCCTAAGAAAGTTAGTTATTGGGACTTACCTTGGGAAATTGAAGCACATGGACGTGAAGTAGGTTTGTTCGTAAGATATTGTGAAGATAATAAATTAGCAAAATACAAATGGACAAAAATATAATATATGCCTAAGAATTATGAAAGTTGGACAGCCTCTGATGCAGTAGATAGAAGTCTACTAGATAATGACATACACGTATTGAGTGGCGAGATTACAAATGAAAATGTAACTGAAGCTATCAAATGGATACTAAGTGCTAATCTAACTAAGAAGCCTAAACGTGTGCTAGAGCTTTACATTAATACAACAGGCGGAGACTTATATGAAATGTTTGCACTAATAGATGTTATGAAAACAAGTTATCATCATATTAGCACAGTTGGAGTTGGTGCTATTATGAGTGCAGGCTTTTTAATTTTTGCAAGTGGTTCACAAGGATATAGATACATTGGTAAGAACACAGGTATAATGAATCATCAACACAGTGATAGTTTAGATGCTAAGATGCATGACATAAGAGCTCAAATGAAAGAGAATCAAAACTGTGAAGCAAGATGTTTACAAATTTTAAAAGAAGCAACAGGTATGACAGTACAAGAAGTTCGTAATAAATTTATAAAGAATCCGTCCGATCAGTATTATACTGCCAAGCAATTGGTAGATTTAGGTATAGCAGACGATATATTATAGGTTGACACATTACGTTATTGATGTTATATTAATAGAGTAAAATAAATTAAGAGGCAAAAATGTTGGCACAAGGTTTTAAAAAGAAAGATAAAGTACTTCCGTTGAAAGAAGTTCCTACTCAAGATGCACTTGCAGTTGCTTGTGCGGCTTATAGAATACGTAAAGGCTATCAAAAAAATACACAACGTTTTTCAGAAGATAAGCCAACACAACATTCAAACAAAGAAATGGTAAAATTTTATTTCAATGCTTTACAAGATTCATATGTAGATACAGACTTTATTATGTTTAGACCAACCAAAGAGGATTATGCGGCAGGTGCAGAAATTCAAAAATGGATGAAGAGATATGTAATGCTAGGTCTTGGAGATTTAGATGATTTTAAACAAGATATGATAGGTAGTATTGCAAACACCACAGTTCCGATGAATAATTTAGGAAGAGTTGCATTTTTACCAGAATTTGTAGTACGTGATAAACACGAAAATAGATTGACTAAAGAAATACGTATTGAGTATAGAGATAGTCAATACTTAGGTAAAGAACAAGATGTAGTTGAAGGTGTTGTTAAGATACTTGACAAAAGATACAGTGAACGTTGGGAGTCTTATAATTACACAGCCGTTATGGACGGTAACCTTGTAAGTTTTATGAATAAGTTTGATCATAAGGTAGGCGACATGAAACGAATTAAGGCAAAGGTTAAAATGCAAACACAAAATAAGTTTTTTGGTGCTAATGAAACAAGACTGAATTACGTTAAAATTTATAAGGTATAACATGGAAGTATTTGAAAATAAATGTATGGTGACTTGCACAGACAATGATAGAATTGTTGAAGCAGAAATTGATAATTTTAAAAATAAAGATTCTATGAATGTGTTTATGGCTACAAATAAAATTCATATGAAGTATAATGGTAAAGTATATGTAGGCAATGCATTTGGCTACGAATTTACTACACCAGGACCAGAGTCGTATAATATCAAGGAAGGAAGATGAAGATGAATAGTAAATTAGATGGACCACTCGTAAGTGCTTTTGAAAGTGAGACTACAGGCGTTATTATGCAGGAACTTATAACTTATAGAGTTGCAGAAGGTATGTTGCGTATTGAAAAAACGCAAAGACGTTTCACTAATGACGGTAGAGACTACAACGATAGTTCATCTGTCACACCGTTAGGAAAGGTGACTAATGCCTAATCTTGTACCAGTAGTTATTGAAAAAGAATCTAAAGGCGAAAGAAGTTATGACATCTATAGCCGACTGCTTAAAGATAGAATTATTATTTTAGATACTGATGTTAATTCAGTTTCTTGTAGTTTAGTTGTATCTCAACTATTGTTTTTAGAATCGCAAGCACCAGGTAAGCCTATTAGTTTTTATATTAATAGTCCAGGCGGCGTTATTAGTGATGGACTAAGTGTGTATGATACAATGCAGTTTATCAAATCTCCTGTGCATACTATTGTAATGGGACAAGCATGTTCAATGGGTAGCTTCCTTGCACAAGCAGGTGAGCCAGGTCATAGATTAATGCTACCACACGCAAGGCATATGATTCATCAGCCTAGTGGCGGAGCAAGAGGTATGGCTAGTGATATTGAAATTAGTTACAAAGAAATTATGCATTATAAAAAAATGCTTACAGAGTTATATGTCAAGCACAATACTAAAGGTAAAACATATAAGGACTTTGAAAAAGACATGGATAGAGATACTTTTATGTCTGCACAAGAAGCTCTTGAATATGGGCTTGTTGACAGAATAGTGGAGAAGATGGAATGAGTGGACAAACAAACTATTGCACGATGAAAGGACTAGGTTGGGCTTTTCTAATCTTAACTTTCTTTATAATCGTTGTTCCTTGGGGAATGACATATGCAATGGTAGGTCATGACGACTATGCACGTTATTGCACAATGACTCCGTTGTTACCTTGTTTTGGTATAGGTCAATGATAGGATTATTTTTCTTAGGGATACCATTTACTATTTTGGTATTATATATTTTAATTAAAGTCAGGGAGTATGATAATGTCTGAACCAGTAGATCCAAGTAATAAACATTTTGCATATAGTATTGTAAAAAGTATTTTTAGATTTGTAGCAAGTGGACTACTTGTTTACGCAGGATATATTTTATGGTCAGCAAATGAATACACTGATATTTTTATTGCTGATTCAGGATTTTTGATGATGGCTTCAGGTACAGTTTTATTCCTTGCTGAAGTATTAGGTATTATTGAGGAACTATAATGAACGATTTAAAATTTACAAATGCAGGCGATTTTATCGCAAATACAAAAGGCATTCCTACTCAGGTAGAATTGCTAGAAAAACTTCGCAAAGAAACTTTAGTAGTAACATTTAATAAACTAAACGGAGATGAAAGAATTATGACTTGTACAAAGTCATTTGATATTATCCCTGAAGAGCATAAACCTAAGACAGACAAAGAACCTAAGGAAGGTAATGTAACTGTCTGGGATACTAATGCCAAAGGTTGGAGGAGTTTTAGATATGACAGAATCACAAAGGTCGAAGAACAAAAAATTAATTAATGATCTAATACGTGTTGACGTTATTAAAAGTGAAATTGAATATGCAAAGACTCAATTACAGCCACACGATACAGGACATATACATACTGCTATAGGTTGGATGGAAGACAGGATAGAAGAACTTGAAAAAAATGATGTATAAATTATTTCCAACCCTTATCGCCGAATACGACCTTTCAGATAAAGTTGACAACGACGAGATCATGAAAAAGGTTGGTATCAGCGGAATGCTTATGCACGGTACATTAAGTAAAGGTATGAGCAGTTACATGGGTGGATATGATTGTGCTTTAACTAGACTTGCTATGAAGGACTTACAAGAAGCAATTAAAGAATGTTTAGATGATTACTGTCAAGAAGCAGGATTAGAAGAAAACATTATTGTAAATAGTTGGTGTAATGTCCTTAAAGAAGGAGGATATGTAAAAAGACACAGACACGAAAAAAGTGTTCTAAGTGGTGCTTACTATCCTGCAAGTGATCCGGACGACTGTCCTTTGCTTATTGAAAATCCTACACAAGTTTTTAAGATGGCAGAAACTAAGGCTTTTGAAACTGAATATAATGTAAGTGCAGTTGGCGTACCTACTGCAAAAGGTAAATTAGTTATATGGCCTAGTTATCTATATCATGAAACACAAAAGAATTCAAGCGAAGAACGATTCACAATAAGTTTTAATACACTAGACAAGTCGTATTTGAATGCTATAAGAAATTAATCAAGGGAGAAAAAATTGAAAAAAATTGTACTAGCAACAACTCTATCGTTATCTTTGGCGGCACCTGCCGTTGCAGAAACCGTAACAGGAACTATCACAGATCATTTCAAAGTGGTCATTTCACAAACACCATACACTGTTGAGGTATGTCGTGATGTTACTGTAAGCGGAGATAAGACAGGTGACACACTGAAAGGTGCAATCATTGGAGGCATCATTGGAAACAATGTTGGCGATGTCAAGAACGGTGGAGCACTAGGCGCAATCTTAGGCGGCGCAATTGGCCATAATAATTCAAAGGCCACAGGCGGAACAAAAAGAGTATGTTCTATTGAAACACGTTACAACGAAGAACAAAGAGAAGTCTATAGCCATAGCACTATGAGGTTTGCATCAGAAGGCAAACAGCATACAATTAAGTTCTATAAATAAAAAAGTTGGAAGATTGGCTGAGTGGTTTAAAGCGGCGGATTACTAATCCGTTGTACCGGTAACGGTACCGTGGGTTCGAATCCTACATCTTCCGCCAAACATGCGGGTGTCGTATAGTGGTAATACCTCAGCCTTCCAAGCTGATGCTAGGAGTTCGATTCTCCTCACCCGCTCCAAGGCCGGCATAGCTCAGTTGGTAGAGCAACTGATTTGTAATCAGTAGGTCCGCGGTTCGAGTCCGTGTGCCGGCACCACTAAGGAAGGTTAATGACTCAAAAAGACAAAATATGGATATTTGGTGATAGTTATGGTGATCCTAACTGTATTAAAGATCCAAATAGTTTTTCTTGGGTTAGTGAACTTCATAAAACTTATGATGTAACAAATTTTTGTATAAGAGGTACAGGAGCAAATTACACTATTGCAAATTTTAATGATCAAGTACATAGTTATAAAAGTAATTTGAAAGATATAAATTTAATTTTTATTATTCCTTCTGTTTATAGATTAAACTTTTCATTTTATAAAAAAGCGGGTGATCAAGTTCTTACAAAATTTATTGTTAACGGTGATACTATGCCTTCTAAAAGAGATAAGATTAACAAAAAAATAAAACTGTATAGTAAAAAATATAAGGATTTTGTAAACAACTTTTTTAAATATTATCTATATCCTAATTATAGCAATGATACATTACTAAAGATTATAGGTAATATATCTTTATATAGCAGACAATTCAAATCAGTTCTTTGTTATGTAGTGAACGATAAACCTACTGTTGACATTAACAAAATTATTAATTATGATAATTTTTATTTCGTTGATAGTATGCTATCTGATATTTCTAATGCAGAATCAATAGGACAAGTAAGACTAGGCGAAGACAATCGCAACAATCATTTTAACGAACATAATAACAAAGTAATGTTTGAACAGACTACTAACTGGATCAATGATAGGAAACCATTTGATATATCAGAATTCAATAATTAGCCCATGTGGTGGAATTGGTAGACACGCAGGTTTTAGGTACCTGTGCTTTACAGCGTGGGGGTTCGAGTCCCTCCATGGGCACCAAGAATATCGGTAAATATAGCAATGTTCAAAGGAAAGTATAACGAACTAGTTAGTCACCAGACTATGATCCAAGATACACATCGTACTCAAGGATTAATGACAGCAATCGAAAAAGCAGTACAACCAGGAGATACAGTAATTGACTTTGGTAGTGGCACAGGCATACTTGCAATAAAAGCCGCAAAGTGTGGTGCTGGTAAAGTTATTGCAATTGAACGCAATCCTGTTACAGCTAAGATTCTTAAAACAAATGCTCAAATGAACAACGTTGATATAGAAGTTTATGTAGGCAATGCAAAACAATTTATTGAACAATATGCCGGTAAGTTTGATGCACAAGTAGTCATAAGTGAATGCATTGGAGATCATATTTTTGAAAATAGTATGGTTATAGACTTCCTTACTATTGCAAAAACTTTTAATGCACAAAAACGTATTCCAGAAAATTTCAAACTTTATACACCAAACGTATACTTCAATCGTAAACAAAGCAAATTTGATATAGCAAAGCAAAACTTATTTGACAATCATAGTATTGATGTAAGTTGGCTGAACGAAGAATTATTTCCTAACACAATGTTAGATGTTTCATATTTTAGCGAAGGCAGAGATACGCTTGATTACTATTTTGCATTTAAACCATACACTGATACAACTTTGTTATATGACTTTAGTACATTAGATGATATGCTTGCTTATAGTAATGACAATAGAAATATTACTAGCAAATTTACAATGCCTAAAGAAAGTAAAGCAGGAGATTATGTAATGTTGTATTGGGATATTGATTTATATAACAACACTCTTTTCACAAATTCTCCTTTGCGTAAACAAACAGCTAATCACAGTTACTTCCAACGTATGATAAATGTATCGTCATACAAACAGAAAACATTTGAATTGAACATCGACTTTGTATTTGATAAGATTGCAAACGAAGATTCACCTTGTGAAAACATCAATTTAGTATAAAATAAATACTGTACAATGTTCGAAGCCGTGAAAGAAATAATATGGCATTTAACATGCAAAAAGTGTAGCAACTGGTTTACCTACGCAACAATGGAGGACCGGATGTGCATAGAAAGGTTCACCTTTCATTGTCCACATTGTGGTAAACAGGGCAGAGCGGAGATAAAAGATGCATCAGTTTTGGACTGAACCTAAACATAAGTCACAAACTATTAAGGGCTTTTTAGACCAAGGATTTATCAATAAAATTTTGAAAGACTATCAACACGCCAAAAGTGTTTTGACCAAATCATACCGCCGCCCAATAGATATACATGAAGTAAATACTAAATTTTATAAAGATCATTTTATATTGAATGAATTTAAAATAGGTGGAGATGGAATCAAGCAAAGTAACTTACCTGTAGAAAGATACGAAAAACTATGTAGAAGATTAAATGAAAGAGTAGGCTTTGAATGGTTTAAGGACACGCAAAATATTCTCGAAGATAAGTTTAAAAAACACAATATTCCGTCCGAGCTTGTCACTCTCAATATACATAATTTACCTAATTCTTTTGAAATACATACAGACGGAGTAAACATAACACATAGAGATAAACCAAGACCAGATTCATTCCCTCATTATCCTGAACACAAGTATGTGCCTATAGAACCTCAAAATTTTTCACATCAAGGACTTATTACGTTACAAAACAACGGCCCTAAAAATGGAACTATTATATTTGATCAATGGTGTCCTATTAGTACCTATCTAGTGCAGGATGAAAATTACAATGGTCACTATAAATCTAACATAAGATTTCATAGAGGTGAATCCTTAGAAAGATTTGGTGTAAAAGTTAATGGATATACTAACACTGATTTACCAGATGAAGATTATGATATCATTACGAAAGCAACTGACGGTAGTATAACAAAAGAAAAATGCCATGGGTTGACTCTAGATGAAATACTATTGTTTGGAGATCCAGGTAACTTATCAGTATGGGCAGTAAAAAAGTATCATCTACCTGTACCTTTGGGTAGAGACGACTGGAGCCAGAATCGTAT